>Ga0208904_1000818_pt1 | contig 23244 bp, 36 predicted proteins | sample AntAceMetag02UKB_FD_184774 | JGI IMG/M metagenome (GOLD analysis project Ga0208904, IMG submission 184774) | Saline lake microbial communities from Ace Lake, Antarctica - Antarctic Ace Lake Metagenome 02UKB (SPAdes) (version 2) | ecosystem: Environmental > Aquatic > Non-marine Saline and...
TTTTCAAACGCTGCGCCAATACTATATATTTTTTTTATCGCAAAAGCCGCCGCCATTATTCCGCCGGCTTTTTTAAGAGTTGCGCCCAACTTGCCAACAGACTTTTGAGCCTGACTTGTATCACCTTTATATTTAAATACTAGTTGTGCATCAGCCGTTGCCATTTAATCACCCTTTCTTCTTTGCTAATCCTTTAAAGTAACTGAACATTTTACCAAAAGAAACATTCAAATCCTGTACTCGCTGGTCTTCGTCTTTTCTAATCCGGTACATACGTTTCATTCTTTGCCTTGACGCTTCCTGTACTGATTCCATTACTTTAGAAGCACTTTTGCCTTTCGGCGGCGTTTTATATGTCCTAAATTCTAGCATCTTTGACAAACTCCCCACCCCTTCAAGTAACACACCGTGCAGCAGATTCAAAAAATCAATCCAGCTTATATCTGTTGTGTTTAAATCAATGCTTCTGTGGGCCTTGAACGTATCCCAGATAATCGAGTAATCTTGTTTAAAGTCTATCCCCTCGCCCGATTCTTCTTCGCCTTCTGAATACACGGACTTGAACAGCCCGAATACCTTTTCTATAATCTTTTCTTTGTCGCTGGCAGCTACGAACCTATTTATCGTTACAAGCTTTGCGAATATTATATCTATCGTATAATCGTTGACAACAATGTCATATATATTCTCAAAAGAAATGTTTATTGCATATTCTGTGCCCGAGATACATATGGCTGATATTTCTTCAGCGTCTTGTTTTCGTTCATTGCAGAGAGGCTGCCCTCTATCCTCTGCGCTTGAATAAAACCCATAATATGACCGCTTATGTTACCAACAATCATTTTATACTGGTAATCGTTCTTTGTATTCTTTTTCAAGTGTGCAATCTGCTCCATCGTCATCATCGCTGCGGCTATTTGGTCAGTGCCGTTCGTTTCCATAACTTCAGCAGCAGTTTTGTCCGACATATCAAATTTATCAAGCTGTCCTTCGCTTAGTTTAATCGCCATTTTATGTGTAATATCTTTGCCTTCTTTGTCCTTGACAATGTATTCAAATTCTCCGTTGAACGGAAACTCTTCTTCTTTATAAACTACATAAGCCATTTTCATACCTCTTCTTTATAGTGCAGGAGCAATCTGCCCCTGCACTATAGATTTTTTGTTAAGCCGCTGTCGTAAAGCTCCATACTGTCGTGACCGCAATTCCTGCGAAATCATTACCCTGAAGGTCAGTGAATGCACCTTCAGTAATAAGAACGTAGTATTCCGTGTCCGCCGCAAGCGTTACGCTTCTGGTAATCGTAACAACCGTATCCGCGATTGATACATCACTTAGCTGAACATTGACGGATTCTATCAAATCATCATCCGCTGTCTTGTAGACCTCAATGTTGCCGATTCCCTTAAGAACGGTCTCGCTGAATGTCAGTATAAACGCCATATCAACGTTTTGACCAACCGCGTCATCCGCTGGAACATATGTGCTGATTGTCGGCGCGACTACTTCAACGTCCGCCACAACTACTTCTGCGCCATCGTATGGTTTCAGTGACCATGCCACTTCAATTACAGTAGGTGTTTCAAACGTTACGTTGTATCCTGAAACTGTCGCTGCGAAAGTGACAACCTCCAAATTAAACGTATTCGTCAACCGCACCATGAGCACAGCATCCTCGTTTGTTTCCCAAATTGTAGCAAGTAACGCTTGCATACCAACGTTAGCTTTATCACCTTTTGTTGCCAACGTAAACTCCGGATCAACCGCCGTTTTCACACTGGACGATATCGCTGATTCCAATACTTGGAATGTATCAACCACATCATTAAACGCCTCTGCCATGTTTATTACGATATCGGAAATGTCCGTATATGTCGGCGCCGCCAACGTTCCTCCTGTCTGGATTTCTAAGCTATATCCCAGACCTGTTACCCAATCTTTAAAAGCCATGTTTTATTCTCCTCCTTTATCCGACGTTGCAAAGAACGTCTATATTGTGTATATAGTTTCCTTGTTCATCCTGTCCTATATATTGTGTTGTTGGTTGCGTCCCAACAACTAACCTTTCTCCAGACGTGAATAAATGGTTTTGAATCACTCCCAATTCGTCTATAACGGTATCTACAAGCTGGTCTGTTTCGTTGCCAACATCATTTCCTCTAATAAGAACGCTGCATAAATACTCGCCAAAGAGTAATGTACCCTTCAAGGAATATTGAGCGTCTTTTACTATAATTCTAACGCTCGCAACATTTTGTCCTTCCGTCGGCAATGAATTGTTTCTAACTTTCGTCAACTCGTCGATTGCTTCCAGCAAACCTATAATATACTGTTTCAGATTATCAAAAGTGTTCATTTCCGTTTCTCCTCGCCTAGACTCTTCTTAGCTTGTTTTATCATATCTTCTCGATGTACTCGTTTTGTAACTTCCCACCATCGCGGCTGACCGCCCGAATGCTGGCTGTTTGGAGTGCCGCCCATGTAGTAGAGCTTTCTTACCTGCGGCGATTTCTGGATAACCAGCCCATGTTTAAAATCTAGCACCGGCGCGCCTTTATCGCCGTATGTCTGCCCTGTCAAATAATACGTATACGGCAAACTCCATTTGTATAAATCCTCGGTTATAATCTCCATGCCTTTAAGCGCTCCCCTGTCAAGCACTCGCTGCATCCACATAGTAAGCTGCGCTTCGTTATGAAAAGTTTTCATTGTAACAGCACTTCTTGATGATGAGTTTCGAGCGTTTCTAAGTTCGCAGGAGCAACAACCTTTAATGTTTTTCCATTGACTGTCACTTTGTCCTCTGCGCCAAATATAATGCCGGTAGGAGAACTTGTGACATTGTCATAGACCAACAATGTTAACCCTTTCAAAATGTTCCCTTTATCATCCCGAATGAGTTTATAGTTTTCCTCGTATCTAACATACTTGACCGTAACCACCGCCGCCCAGCTATTTTCGCTTCCTGCATCACTGAACTTTTGATACGTTACAGACTGCGTTAGCCGTTGTCTTGGAATTGGTCTACTCAAAATCATCGCCTCCTGTAAACGTATGATCCGACGGATACGTTGCATCTTTGAACCCGTTCTCGGTCAGATTGCACGCTCTTAAATATTCCCGCGCTTTTTCAGATACGCTATCCACACTGCGCAAATCGCCTTTACCTCCTGAACTGCTGTACTTCCCAACAGAAAAGCCTTCGTTATAGTCCGCACTGGACATGTCTGCTGGATTGTATCCTAGCCCTTTGATGTAATCGACCTGCGCTGCTGTTGCGTACTCTAAGCATTCTACTTCGTCGTCCGTCATTTCGCTTTTGTAATTGGCGCGCTGGAATGTTATCTTATCCATCACGCGGCTCGCCACAGCAATCGCCGTGTCCAGCTCATCGTCATCTGTAATAGCATTAATGAACGGATACGCTCTATAAAAAGCCTTTGTAATATAATCGTCAAACATTCCTTTTCACCTCCTATTAGCTCGGTATTGCTGCCGTTACTACTGGATACGGGCTCATAGTTCCACCGCTGCAAGAGAAATAGTTATCGGATGCCAAGTCTGCATTGTAATCAAGACACGATGCTAACTTACCATCTGTGAGCGTAAATCCTCTATTTCCGCTGAACATCAGGGTATCACTATCATCATCCATAATAAATCCTGTAACCGCAAACATATTTCTGAGAATCTTGCCAACATTCCCCGTACAAGTAAGTCCAGAGTTTACATTGATACCTTTTGCACCAGACTCAATGAAGTTATCTGTAATTTCCAGACCCTTCATAGACCCTGCACCCAGTTCGATAGCGTCTACGCTAAACAACCCCCTGAAGTTACAGCCGACAATTTTCAGCTTTTCAACTGCTGTTGCTACGATACCCTTGGTTGCCACTACTGCTGTATTACCATCGAAATTACAACCTCTGAATTCAAGCCCACTAGTCGTTGTTGGTACTGTAAAGATCGCTCCACCAGCTGCCAATGACTGAAATCCCACATTGAAAAATCTTGTTCCCATGTACGCACCAGCACCAATAACATGGTTACCGATAAATTCAGGGAACGGCTTGGCATCGTAACTACCAACCCCAATAACATCACACTTGTTCGGCAATGTAATCAATGTTTCTTTTGATGCCTCATTGTTGTCACTTTTGATGAAGATCTGGTTCCTCGAAGCCCATCCTGAGGAACTCGCTGCGATATTAGCATTACTCGCTGCGAACGCTACCATTGCCGTTTTAAAGGCACTGCCCCAAGACAGACCGTCATTAGAATCGTTTCCTGCGTTCCCTTCTACAAAGTATCTCGTTCCCGAAGGAGCAAGGATATCTCCAAGAATACTATTCAGTCTTAATCCGTCAGCATATCCGTTTACATCTCGTGCTAAAATATTATATGTATTCATTATTTCACCTTTCCTTTCGTAGTTTGTTTCAAAGCAGAATCGCGTCCTTTTTCAAACGATGCTTTTTTTTCCGCGTCTATATCGACCTTTGCTTCTTTAACCTTAGGCATCTCTGATTCTGCGAGCACGTATCCCCGCCCCTTAAAGACGTTCTGGAATTTCTGTGTTGATACGTTTTTATAACATCCGTTTCTTTTTATTCGCATAATATACCCCCTTAAGACGTGTGATAATGAGAATATAGACCGTCTGTCTTGTTCTCTAATACCCATGCATCGTGATACGCTCTGAAGTAATATTTCCATCCGTCCGAATCCTGGTTGACTTCCGGCGATATAATCTTCGTTACAGCGTGCTTCATTGTCTGCATGATCGAACTCGGATGCATCATCAGGAAGTTGCCATCATAACCTGCCGCATCTTTAATATAGCCGCCCGCTTCTTGTCCTGGAGTTGAGCCGTCGTACTGCGTGATCGCAGTATAAAAACGAGTCTTAGGCATTTTAACAAGGGTCATTCCATCGAACGTTCTGAAGCGTCTGTCGAAAGTGCCATCGTTGCCATCCCCAATACGTCTCTGAATTGTTGCCTCAGCTTTGAGCAAATTATATTTGGCATTTGCTATATAAAGCAATCTTCCTTCTTCAGGAACTTCGGCATCATCCATCACGCCTGTTGCTACATCGATTGCTGCAAGAATTAATGCGCCAGTTGACAAATCTGCTGATACTTTTGTTCCTGCACCGTCCTGATATGCTGCCATTCTATAAGCGTCAAACTCAGGCGTGGATTTTGTTCTTACAAACTCGCCGGAAACTTTACCGAAAGCAAGGTTCGCTGATTCGATGTTGTCAACTGCGTCAATCGTAAAAGTGCGGCCCCTATCCTGCGAGAATGTATGTTCCTCCCAAGTCAATGTAACGTCGCCGCTTACATAACCTGTGTTTCTGTCATAGTCACCAAGCCCCTGCAACGCTATCTTTGCAATCTTGACTTTGTTAGCTTCAGACCCTGCTTGAATCATTGTTTTCCCGGCGTCAAGTATTGCTGTCTTGGAACTAAACTGATAAATTTCATCTAGCACCGCTAGATATTTTGTAATTAATGATATTGCGTTCGCCATTTTAATCTCTCCTTTTTAATTTATTTTGGTTTTACTGGTGGTGCTCCGCCCCACATCGACTCAAGCATTTCTTCGTCGTATGCAGTGCCAACCGGCGGAGGTGTACCTATCGGCGTTCCGATAGTTCTTCTCGGTTGTGTTTCTCCGTATTGAGGATTATCTTTCATAAATTCTTTGAATGAATCCTCGAACTTTTCATCTTCTTTTAAGTTACCACCTACTTTTGTAACAACAAAATCTACAAACTCTGGATTGACATTTATATCTTTTGCCGTTCTCGCTGTATTGAGCCTTTCTAAATACGTTTTGCTGGACGTCAGCGTGCCAACGCTCCCTGTTAGCTCTTCTACTTTTCCAAGTAAATCTTTGTTGTCAGTTTCCAGCTTTGTTGCTTTTTTCTGCAAATCAGTTTCCGCTGATTTTGTGTTTTTGACAAAAGCTTCAAATGCCGTCTCGTCTTTGATTTCGACTTTTTTTAGAAACTCCTCAACGCCAGTTTTCTTTGCCGCTTCCATGTCAACTGCCTCCACAGCAGCTTTGACTTTCTTGTCGATGACAACGTCATTATCTGCGTTGACATCGTTCGTTAAACTAGTGTAATCAATAACATCATCAGCTGTGTGCTTTTTCAATAATGCTTGTAAATCTGTCTTTTTCATGTTTGCCTTTCCGGTAGCTCCCGCCGCCCCTAGTTTTAAAGGTCTAGCAACTTATATATTTTTAGATAAACCACGAAGCACTGATATAGGATTAACACCACAATGCCCCTGTTCTTCTACAACATTAACCAGCAATCTTAGCTGACCCATTCTTTTACCTATCTTCGCTCTTACAAGCACCGTGGTTGTTGACATTGCCTCGCTTGCGGCTGACGATTCTTGTAAATCGAATTTGATAATCTTTATAACCGAACATGTTTTCCGCATCCAATTAATTGCTTCTAGCTTATCTGACTTGGGCAGTTTCCAAGACTTCTGCGCATTCTTTAACATCATACTATAATCTTTGCGCTGCCATGCTGAAAAATAAGTGGATACCGCTTTTCTATGCTCTATAATATCTGCTGTTTTTACAATGTGCATTTTTTGTGCAATCATTTTACATATATCCTTTCATTCGCATAATATCGTGTACCGTTTGTACTCTTAACAAAATCCCTGTTCTTGGCTTGCCATCTGCTTATCTTAGCTTGCGCCATCTGCACATCTTTCTTGGATGCCCCCGACTCCTCCAGCAGAGCTTTCTCGCGCTTCGCATTCCGGGTGTTCCGCTCATAATACCGTTGCTGCTGCCGTTCCTCGTACTGTTTGGTGTTCTCTTTGCGATTGATATCTTCGTGCTTTGTCGCCTGTGTTGAGAACCCCGGAACAAACGCCCACCTACTATGCCCGCAATTTATACCCAGTAATCCATCTGCCTCGCCATATGATGTGCTGCCCCATGCTCTCGGCTCTATCGTGTTTCCGTCCAAATCTTGTATAGGCGCGGCGTTGTCATTTAGCGAGTATATGTATCCCTGATCTTGCGCACACTTGGGTCTCGCGCCGCCGTATGCATCGACTTCAACATAATTGACGCCGGATTCCGCATATCGTATATCTTGCGACTTGGTAACCGCGTTCTTGGCGTTTGCTTGTATCACCATCTTGGCATACGCTTCCGGGGAATACCTGTTGCCGTTTTTTCCTATAAACGCGGTTAATCCTTCATCATTGAACGCCCTAACCGCTTGCGATAATGCCTTGTCTACCGTTGCCGTTCCTGATATAACCTGCGTTGACACATCGTTTATTATCTTTACGTACTGGCTGCCTGTGCTTTTCAGTATAGAGTTGTTCATTTTGTTAAACGTTGTCAATGTATCTTTTGCCGCCGCCCCTAGCACTTTCGTAACCGCGCTTTGCATAAGCGGAACTACCTCTTTTAACGCTCCCGCTTTTGATGCTAATGCCAGAATGCTTTCGTCTTTTATCAGCCCTTTTTTTACAACCGATTCAAATAACCCGCTTACCTCATTTTTGCTCAATCCACTATACTTCGATATCGTTATAATGTTTTGCTTTGTTAGCCCGCCCAGTTTCGCTAGTTGTAATGCTTTCCAATGTACAATGTTATCTACCATGATTGATTTATTCTTAGCAATATAATCCGCAACATGTACCATCAACTCAGTTTCCATGTTGATGTAATTGTCTATTATAGGCTGGCTTAGCTTTTCAATAAAAGCGTTCATTACTTTATCGTTATCTTTACAAAGCCAGCTTGCCGATCTTTACAAGCCTCGTTTTTGCATTCAATGTATCCTGTAATATATTCAGGTGTTATCTTTTCTACAATGCGTTTTGCTTTACTCCCACAAACAGGGCATTTAGTCATTTGATCCCTCCCCCTATAATTCTTTGTAAATGGACAAACCTGCTGACATTCGTCTGTGCATATCGGCTCTTTCTGAGGGTTGCATATCTCGCAAGGATGTATGTACTCTCTATCTTGTACATTTTGCACCTTTTTTTTTGTACTCATTTTCTCACCCCTCCTATTTCGTCAAAGCAAGAAGTGCTAACTGACACTTTCGCATTTCCCATGTATCGGCTCTTAAAAACATTTTACTAGCTAACACAAGTTCTTGGTTTCTTGACTTTGACAGTTCTTTATAGTATTCAATCTTCTTTTCAATGACTATTATCTCGGCTTCAAGTTTCTCCATCTCTTTACTTTTCTTCATTATTTCCCTCCGCTTTAAAAAAGTCTATTTCCGATGCTTTGGCTGTTGCCGTTTGTTCTTGGTTCATCAACGCTATTTCTTCAATAACTCGTTTCTCTGACCATAGCGGATATATCTGAATTAGCGATGTTTGCAGCGATTGCATGTTTGCAGCATATAATGTTTTTGCTGTGTCTGCGCGTTCGGCATAATCGTTTTTAACGCCGTCCATGAACTGTATTAAAATCTCTTGTCTAATATTATGCTTTGTTTTTTCTGTTACCCCTGCATCCTGATAATATCTGTTGTCAATTTCCATGATAGACCGAAACATCTTATCAAGTATGGTTAACCAGTTATTCTTATAATCGTTCCCTGTATCAATGCTATCCTTATCTGCAAGCTCCCATTCAGTCGCGGTTTTTGCACCGCTGTTCTTTTGCACCGCGCCTCGAAACAACCCGCATGATTCATATATCCTGTCAAGTTTACCGTGTATGCTTTCTTCAAAATCGCCTTGCTTGCTCGGCATATCAACAACTTTATATATTTGGTCGCCTGTAACTGAACTCAACTTAACGTAAAACTCTTTGCCAAAGTCTATACTATGATCAACAGACGTTTTGCCTCTCACCATATGCAATAAATCTTCCGTAACTATTACTTTAGGCTGTTTGAGCTTGTCGTCTTTGTAATAAGATTGTAATGTCAAGTTTAGATGATCTATCATTTCAAGGCTGTTTGCTGTTATCGCTATTCCCATAACTGAATCAGGATTCTTGTTGTTCGGCATAGGCGATTTCAGATGATAGAACCAAGGCAGCTCTGTTTGTAAATCATCAATCGGCGGTTTCTCTGCGGTTTCAGTAATCATTGTCAATGCCACTTCTTCGCCTAGCTGCATCATTGTACCTTTGTATAATCTGTTCTCGATTACAAAATTCCCGCTTACTTTATCCTTTTTGTATGTTTGACCTAGCCAATAACACTCTATGTTTATTTTCCTCATTAATATGAAGAACGTAACGCCTGTTACTGTTGTCCAGTCAACTTCAGCAGGGATAGCATTCACACCTCGCACTAATTCGATTATTGGATAGTCTTTCACCGGGTCAACATTAACCTTCAAATAAGCGTTTCCAACACCGCATACTTCTGTCTGCGCTCTGCGCAACAATTGAAATAAGTCATTTTTGTTTATTATATAATCTAGCCGTTTTTGCGATTTTTCTGCGAATGTAAACTTTGGCAGTTCAGTGAATACCAGTTTTGCTACTTTATCGCCTATCCGATATGCAGCAGGATATGACACTGTACTCTTTTTATATACTTCTATGTTAGCTGCATATTGTCGCAGCATAGATATATCGTTTCGATAATACGAATCCCACAGCTCCATCCTCGTGAACGCTTTTTGGTATTCTTCGTTTTGGAACAAGTTCGGCTTTGCTGTTCCGTCTTTTTTAAAGAAGTTTTTAACCCATTCAAACAAATGTCATACCTCCACCCTTAATTTACCTTTCTTTGGCAGCATCAAATCAGTTATCGCCCATACCAGCGCATCTAATCTATTCGGGCTTTTATCGCCCGGCTCCCAATCGCATAGCTCATCTTCTAACTCTGGATACATTCCTACATGATGTACCTTGCCTTGCTCGTACAACGCTGCGACCGGTTCAGCCCGGATGTATTTGCCACGGCTCGCCCATACTTTGGAATATGCAACATGTTTTTCATGCTGACGGATTATAATCTCTATCATATCACCGCCGTTGTTCGCCTCGCCGATTATCCGATCAGCTTCCCATTTGTTGTATACATATACAGCTTTCTGCGCCCATTTGTCCGGGCTCGCTTTCAAACTGACATCTCCCAAGATGTAGCCATGCCCTCTCATATCAACACCAGCAACTACAATCCCCGCTTCATCGCTGTTTTCGTCGTCTGTTGTCGCTGGGTCAATCGCTACAATGATACGCACCAGCTCCGGCGCTTTGTCTACTCTGTACTTTTCTATAATATCACTATGCCACAGCGCACTTGGGTTATCATCCAGTATTTCAGCATGTAGCTCTTGTCTGCCTAACCTTGTACCTTCGTATTTTCTAACAACCGTTGCAAAGAACTTCTCTGCTAAATTGCTTCTATTCTCGTAAGTGCTACCTTTTGTAATAATCGTGTCAGGCTGTGAGATAATCTCCTTCAATGTCTTTATCGGTTTTGGCGTTGTCGCTATTACAATTTGCGGATTATCGCCTATCCTTGTACCCAGCAAGAGATTATCCCAAGTTTCCTGCGGGTATTTGTACTTCGCTAATTCATCAACGATAGCTTTTTCTTGCTGCGCACCTCTTAACTGTTCAGGGTTCTCGCCGGAATATATAATTGCTGTTGTGCCGCTGCCCCATGTTACACGTCTTTTAGACGGCTCGTATACCGGCATATCCCACAGCGGCGATATTGACAGCAACCCGCTTTCGCCTTCTATGATAACGTCCCTTGCCTCTGCTGGCGTTTGCGCTACTATTGCAAATCGTTTGTATCCTTCCCGTTTCCATTTCAATAGTTGCTCGCATGCTACTCTTGTTTTGCCGTACCCGCGCCCTGCAAGTATCAACCATACAAAAAAGTCTTGTTCAGGTGTTTGCTGCGATGGTCGCGCCCAAAAATTCCAATCATACAATAACGCTTCCATCTGCTCGACATCGTAACCTTTATATACCTTCTCCTGTTCCGTTTCGGTCAGCAATGCCAGCAATTCTGCGCTTGATTTCGTCGATTGGGCTTTTAACATTTATCTCACCTTTATGTTCCACTTCCGTTTTATCGCGCCATTTTGCCGATTGCCGATTCTTCAGCCAATATATGCATGCTAATGTCTCCGGCGGATAGTGCTTGATTAATGGAGTCTCAACAATCTCATGATTAACAACGTTTAGTTTTACCTCAGGATGGCTATATCCTAATGCACGATGAAACAAAGATTCAGAGACTCGCGCATCCGCTTCAGCCTTTCCTTTTTTAGTGGAGTCTAAAAATTCTGGTTCGGTTTCACGCCAATTATATATTGTTTGCTTTTCAACGTTAAAAAAGTCAGCGATTTCTACATCCGTTGCTCCCAACAAACATAGCTTCGTGACTTGCTCATTATATTCTTCTTTGTATTTAGTGGGTCTTCCTGCTGGCATACATTCACACCTCACCTAGACTATAGCCCTATTATGTGTAAATGTCAATCTTTTATCCACCACTTATCTTTCTGTATGCTCGGCAAACCCAATACTTGGCTAGAAGGTTTACCTGCTTTAAGTCTTTTATAAGCACTATTATAGTTTATTTTTAAATCATAGCACCATTCAAGCAATAGTTTAGTCTTACCGTTATATGATGCATAGACATTATTACTTCGCCGTTTTCGGTTGTGCATCATCTCTTGCCAAAGACATCCGCAACTCTTCGTATTGCCGGAGCTTAAATTAGCACCAACAACAACAATCTTTTTACCGCAATCGCATAAACAATTCCATGTTGCATCTCCGTGCGTATTTATGCCCGCACAATCACCCGCTGTTAGCCGCCCAAACTTCTTTCCTTTTAAATCATTCATATCTATACTTCCTTTCGATAAGTTTTGTCCACTATACATCTTTGCCTATAGCACGCTATGTGTATAAGGGACATTTAGCACCCTTTTTCTTTCATACTAAACAATATGGTCGGTAGCCGTCGTGTGTAAATAACAATAAATAATTAAGAATAAATAATACATATTATTACACAGGTAGTTAAACACTAAGGATTAAGCCTTAAAATAATCAAATAATCAAATAACCTTTTATCTAACTACGAAAATAAAAAAACGAAAAATATTCCCTTATATAGAGGTATTGTTATAATAACGCTTCTTTCACGTCATCCACGCTATGCGCCACAATACATATCGCCCCTGCTTCCTTCCATTCCTTCAGCCTAAACTTTTGTATATCGGACGGCGTATCGGGCAGCACTTTAACCTCGATTTCAAAATGCCGCCCTTTATAAGAACCGCATAGATCGGGTGCACCGACCACAGCGCCGCGCCCCTGCCTGTTATCAACGTTACAGCGAGGCAAAGATAGCAGGTACTTAGTAATCGCCTTAGACAGGCTGCTATGCGTCATTTGCGTTCGCCATTATCACAATACCCCATATCGTCTACTGCTGGACGGTAATTATCATCCGTCCAATAACCACATGTTCCATTTTCTTCAAAACCACAATCCTTGCACCGCACTACCTCAACCAACTCGCCACGGTCAACCTTTTTGAGAATTTTAGCAGCTTCGTTCAAATACTCATTGTCATCTGGGAATAGCGTATAGTCTAATTCGCATATTTCTATTACTTCTTTAATCTCCATCATTCAGCTCCTTCAGCTTTTCTATGATAACTTTCTGCGCCGCCATCAGCTTATCATATATTTCTGTGTTTTCGTTCTTAAGAGTTCGAATAGTTTTCTCGCTGCCGATTGTCTTATATGCAACTTCAGCAGCAGCTTCCGGCATTGCATAAGTTATAATAAACTCTGCGGCTTCCGTTAACTGCTGATCTATCCGATCATCATATTCCTTTTCGTGGCGGCTTGCTCGAGTGCCAAACATCCGCTTATATTGCTTCATCCATCTTAGTATCATTCGCTTACCTCCCATTTTTTACTGTTCCATTTGTAGAAAGCCGCAAGCGCATCATAAAAATCCTCTGCACTATAAAACGTTTTTGCTCTTATCGCGGACATAAGCGATATTACATTCCCTATATCCACCTGGTCTTCAACTGGTAACTGCGCTATTATCTCAAACCCTGTCATTTCATCGCCTTTTTGGATTTCCAATTCATAGCTAGGAGCATCCCAATTTCCTTGTTTTAAAATCTCTTTCTCTATCAACCTTGCACATCTATTCATTTCAGCTCCTCCAGCCCTAAAATATGCAAGCGTATCAGCGTATAATCCGTGATGGTTATTTCGTCGTCATTATTTACATCGCCTTTGATAAGAGTTGATTGTTCTTCAATTAGTATTCTGTTTGTTTCTATACTTTTAAGAATTAAGCCTAAAGTTACGAACAAACAAACAATTAACCCTATTGCTAATATTGCATAAACTGTTCTATTTCTCATTATTTTCATCCTTTCCCAGCGCATCAAGTGCGGATTCCAAGGACTCTCTGCCTTCCATAGTAAACATTAATCCATGCAACCGCTCTTTTTCCTGCTTGATAATCTTGTATGTTTCCGGCTCAAAGCTATCATTTACATACATATCAGCTTCCATATCTAATAATATTTTGAGCATTTCTTTATAAACTTTATTCATCTTTTCCTCCTCTATTCAATATAGTTTCTGTTAAGGCTTTTTGTATTATATTGCTTGCCGCTTGCATTTTATATCCAGCCATCTTTTTAGCTGTAGGATCAGCATACTCTGTCTTAGCGAGCTTCTCTTCAACGTCTTTCGCATAACAACAGTGCTTATATTTCTTGCCACTGCCGCAAGGACAAAGACTATTTCTGCTTATTTGCATTTTCCTACTTCCTCTCTGACTGGAAGGTTGCGTTTAAAATTAATGCGGTTTCTTTCTCCCTCTCCTGTTTCTGTGCTTGCTGCCAATGCTGCAGGGAAAGTTTTAAACGGTTTATCCCATGATAGTCCATCGTTTGTATCCTTCGCTTTTTTGCTGTAGCCGTCGACATAATAGGTTGTTCCTGTTTTCATATTTTCCTACCTCCTTTTCCTATACTATAGCATAATAATAATAACTTGTCAATAGCTATGTTATAAATCAAATCTTATCTGCTGGTCTTCTTCTAACCTTTTCCGTTTTTTTGTTTCACTTATTTTTCTTTTAGTTTCCTCTGATCTTGGTTTGCCATAATTGGGATTTTTTTCACCTTTTTTTAATTCGCTTATTTTTCTTTTAGTTTCACTAGAATGCTTCATCCCTTTATGTGCTTCGCTTATTTTCTTTTTAGTTTCTTCTGAATGAACATATCCTTTACGTGATTCAATTATTTTTTGTATTGTTTCTTTTGAATGTTTAAATCCAAGTGAATACTTGTTACCCTTGCCAGCTTCGCTTACTTTCTTTTTAGTCTCTTCTGAATGTTTAAATCCCAACGCATATTGGTTTCCAATTTTTCCTATGCTCATTTTTCTTTTTGACTCTTCGGTATGGTGATATCCTATTTTTGATTTACGTATTTTTTCTCTTGTTTCTTTACTTCGTATAACTCCTAAGCAACTTTCAGCCTTTGAATTAATATTATATTCTGGGTTTAAATCATCTATATATTTTTGTTCACATGGAATACAATCTTTTGGATTTTTTACAATTTCAAGTATAGAAAACTCGAACTCCGATTCACCATATTTATTATAAGCGTTTTGTAGGTGCTTGTTTACATGTTTGTTGTTCCGTAATTTATATAAATGTTGATTTTTCCGTAACCTAAAGCCGCGTGCAGTACTGCCTACATAAATTTTATTATTAAATTTTATTTGGTATACGCCGATATTTTTCATAGAAACAACACCTCCGTAGTGTTTTCCGTTTTAAAATATAGTGGGAAACAAGTTCGGAAAACTTGCTTATCGGGTGCGCTCCCTATCCCACCTCTACATTATATCACAAATCTTCGCTTGCTTCAAGTTTTCACCATGTAGAATTACTCGCACTATCTAAAAGTATAAGACTCTCCCGGGCTCGCGTATACGCCACATACTTCAACCGCGCCATTGCGTCGTGCCCTGCTATGCTTTGGCTTGCTTCAATATATCCGGCATACGACAAATCAGGCGCCACATAAACCACGTCTCCTTCGCCGCCTTTGACAGAATTATGCACAACTATCCCTCCGCTTACATAATAATTATAAGGCGGCACGTCCAGCCCAAAAACACTACCCACAAAAGGTTCTGTTGTGATAATCGCTTGAATTGGTATCGGCGCGAATCTTTCGCGGCTGCCATCTATAAAATCTTTTGATACTACAGGAATATCTATAAATCCATTTAGCGAAACAAGATTAGCGGCTATTGTTGTAAACCATCCTCGCATATTTTTCTTTGCTGTTTCCCCTTCTTCTCTTTTTCCGTAATGCCCTACTCCAGAATTTAAAGATCGCGTCCATAGCGGAATTTCTATATCAAGCCCTAAATTGTTTAAAAGAGTTTTAGCATGTATCCCTGATACTGGCTTTAATGCTTCATGAATTTCTTCCAATCCATTCGTTGAAAAAGTACGTCCATTACAATTAGCTGTAAACGTTAAGCCTGTTAATCCGTAAGTACTTTGTATTATTGCTTCTTTTTTTAATGCTTCTTCGCGGCTGCTACAAACTCCTAACACCCATCCGCAATCAGCTGCCTCAGTTGCAAGTCTTCCACCCAATCCACCCGACCGATAAGGTCTATGTCCAGATATACAGATTCCCACTCGCCACCAATCACCTTTTCGCATAAGATAAACAATCCATTTAGAATCAAAGAATTTATCGTTAAACTTAACAACCATTTTATGATTTAGGGTTACTCGTGTTTTCGTTGATTCCGTCTTAAAAACAACAAGATTTCCTTTAAAATACTGCACACTTTTCTCAAAAGCAAATCCTTCATTTCCCTTTTTCTTAGATCCCCAAGTCATGCGATTTGTGCGTCTGTGATGCCCGGCTAATCTGTGCTTTAAAGGATTAAGTTCTTTCATCGGAATCCATCCATCGGTTGTCAAGATAGGCTCATCGGCAGGGGAGCAATGAATCGTGCCAATTACTACCTTTGGTTTTTCGCGCAACGGCTCAATTCCATGCTTTAAAACAATCGACGATGGATACTTCAACGCTTTAGATTTAGCCTCGGTTACGTTTTGCCCGAACCATTCAATCGCTGGATTAAGCATATCAGCGAACCCAAAATAATCATGCATACCACTCCTACTATCGAACAACTCCGACACCTCAGATAATCCGATAAACGCGGTTTCTTGCAGCTTGGCAATATTAACAGCTTTCATCTTAGATGGGATGTTGCCTTGCGCTTTTAATATCTCATACCATTTCAAAAACTCTTCAACATCAAGCACCGGCTCAAAATCGGTATCATCCATGCCGTATTTATGCGGCACTTGGTCCGCAAACGCCAGCAACCTATCAACCGTGCCCGACCTTAACGGATTCCATGCGCCGTTCTTTGTCCTGTACGGGTTATGAAACGGTATGCCTTCAACTCTTAACGCTTTGATAATTGATTGCAGCATATAAGAGCACGATGCAAGTATCATAATGCGCTTACCTTTGTACTGCTCCATATCGCGTATAATCATCTCCGGCGTGTTGAAGTTAACACCATGCAACAACCGTACCTCGCCGTCACAATCACGCGGCTGGTATATCTTAGGCTCGCGCTTTTTTACCGTCAATATAACCTTCTGCGCCAGCGCATGCACCGCGCGCGGCACTCTAAAGGATTGCTGCAACACAACCTTTTTCGCGGGTTCGCCTTCAAGCATAACACCAGGACGCGCCCCAGCCCATTCATAAATACAATTATGAGTAATGATACCATCTGCAATATATGAATGATATTTCTCAACGTCAAGAGAATAAACGGTTTCATTTCTTACAGTCCGGGATTTCATTGTAAAGGCTGACCACTGTATTCGCCTATTCAGTTTTTCATAATCCGGTAGTGGCAACAACATTAAATCAGGCAATAAATTGCATGTTCTATGAATATAAATACTTGCACCACCTCGGCTTATGCCGTCTTTTTCCCAAAAAGGATATATATAAACTCGTCCGTATTCTTCAAATACACACATATCTATAGCATTACCAGTAGAATTCCACTTATCCCAAAACCGCGCTATAACGCTTGATGTATAAAGCCCATTTTCCATAGAAGCTTTGAACATTATAGTTGGTATTCCGTACTTTGCAGCAATGTATGTTTCCATTATTGACGCTTCTGCTTTATCATCTGTAGTCAATAATATCCATGCTTTCTCAGCACCCTCCAATCGCGCTCTTGCGCCTAAATGAAAAACTCCGTCTACGCGCATAATCTGGCACCATCCGACCCTGAAACATTCGCGAGCATTAATAACCTTGCTCATAACATAAACGCAATATTGGTTTATTGCTTTAGATTTATTCCATTTTGCAAACCATTTATGATTGGACGTTGCCTGCGTCGTTTTTTTATTAGCAGTTACAGAATACATATTGCCTGTATATATTCTTGATGATATTGCTTTTATTCTGCCTGTTTTATATACAGCAGAATCACGCCTCGCATACGCAAAAGCTATGTTTCCTGCATGTAAATTTTCAATAGATACTTTTCCTTTTATTGTATCAATCATTGTTCCGGCTGGCTGACACTGGTCGTCATCTCCTGCCATCAGAATATAATCAAGCGCCTTGCCCCATTTGCGTATCAACGCCATCGACAACGGCGTTTCGTCCTGTGCTTCATCAAAGAACCCAACCGACGGATTTCCCGGCGGCGCGTCGATATCACGATACGGTATTTCTATCATATCAGTATAATCAATAATGCTGTGCTTAGCTTTCCACCTATCCCATTTATCCGCAAACGCGCGTCCCTGCATCCGCCAATGTTCACGCGGAATCATCAACGCACGTTGCATCTGCATATAATTGAATAACTCATCGCCTAGTGTTTCAACCTTGCCGCCTTCATTCGTCTCGTCAACATCTGACTGCTTACCGCCCGTCAGTGCATAAATCGGATAATCCTCGTTCCACGATGGCAAACAGTTCTCAGCAATCTTTAACGAACGCCCTAAAGCGCGGTATCCGTGCGCATGTAACGTGCCGATGTTCTCAACGTTTGTATTACGTCCGCCGACCTCATGCGCTGCCGCACGGGTGAAACTAGCCACGAACAATTTATCCGCGCCGTGCTTCTCCGCTGCTGTTTGAATCGCGGTTGTAAGATACGTCGTTTTTCCGGTTCCCGACTAAGGCGAGCCGAAAACTCTATATTCTACGGCTTGCATTTGGCATCACCACCTTTTATCTCAATTTGTCTCGAATTATTTTTCTTTTCAACATTAAAGATTGTTGTTTGTACATTCTTTGCTATCTTTTCATTAAACCCTTCTATGTAATCTTTTTTGATTTCAAAGCCATATGATTTTCTTCCTAATTCTTCTGCTGCTAATAATGTTACACCGCTACCAGCGACAGGGTCAATCACAACATCGCCCACGTCTGTAAATGTTGATATTAATTTTTTCAAAACGTATATACTTTTCTGTGTTGGATGTATCTTCGGCGTTTTATTATCTCTTTGATAATCAATACAATTAAAAACCATTTTACCGTTGTTGTTAAACTTAGGTAATTTATCTCTGTATAATAGCACAGCATATTCGCAGTTTCCGACAACTCTCATATTTGCTTTTAAGACTTGTGCTGAATAATTCTTACGAAATACAAGATTGATATAGTTCGGAAACCCGTATTTTTTACCGTAATCTATTAACATAAACTGTTGTTCAAACTCGCAAAAAACAATCATGCATCCTGCTTTACCTTTTTCCTTTGGTTCTTTCTTAAGCATTGTGTTTACAAAGTGCATAAATTCCGCAACCCTGAAATCGCTATCAGTATCAAAAAAACTTTTCTTTGCTAGTTTGCTTTCTCCGTTTTTGTTATCACCGTCTTTATACCAACTCGGACTCGACGCATACGCGTTGATACCTATGTTGTACGGGATATCAGCGATTATCAACTGCGCTTTTGGAATAGCATATTTTTTATAGTTTTGAAAATGGTCTCTATATAATTTCATCTTTCATACATCATTTCTTTATTTATCCACATAGCATAATACCTTTCTTTCATTGCGCCGTTGCTACTCTTATAATCTTTCAAGAAATACACCACATCCGCAACATCAATCATCGCAAAATCTATATGCATATAATCGTTGTAATCTAATCCCAAAGGCAGCACTGTTGGAGTCAACACAACATGCCCCTTTGCTGATAATCGCTTTGCTGCTTTGTCAAACTTCGCTTTGTAATTCGGGTCGCCGGTAATCTTGCCAGCTATATATATAATCATAAATCAAACCTCTGTTGTGCTTTGTGGTTGTTGATACGCTCCATTGCTGCTTTGTAATAATCTTTGTCTAACTCAAAAGCCATGTACTCAAAGCCCATGTTGTGGCAAGCTATGATTGATGAACCACTGCCCGTGTGTGTGTCTAGTATCTTGTCACCCTCTTTGGCGTAGTTTCTTAGAAGCCAATGATATAGCTCTACGGGTTTTTGTGTTGGGTGGATTTTTCCTCTTTCTTTCAACACCGAAAAGCTAAACATCTTTATTGGTTTTTGTATACTGCACCACGCCAATTCACACATCGCTAGACTGAAGTCGTGCGGTTGCCTCTTATCCCATACAATATAATTTTGAGTTGGTGGTAAATCATAATAATTACCACCCCATATTATCTGGTCTTTACTGACTCTTTTTAATTCTTCAAAGTATTCTTTATCTGGTACAGCGTTATCCCACTTCTTTTTTTGGTGTGCTTGTCTAACTGGATTTTTGCTTATTCCTATCCCATACGGCGGGTCTACTATGCAAAGGTCTGCGAAGTTATCGGGCATCTGTCTTAATGCTATCATGCAATCTTCGTCATAGATGTTGTTCCATTTATATTTCATAAAACCATTCTCCATTCCTTATTATGTCTGAAAAGTATTTAGCGTTTGTTTTGTATGGTTTATAATTGGTTTTTAACATTCTGCTTACTGTTGTATTTGATATACCTAATTGACGCCCAATTGCAAGCTGTGTCATCTCTCCGCTTAACGCTATAACATTTTTGTAATCTTGCATTCCTTTTTCATCGTAATAAGTATTCTTTAGTTTATCAACTCGAAGATTTATGGTATCAGGCATATCAACGTTTTTTATATATCCTACTTGCATAGTATCTAATGTAACTAAAGCAAACATGTCAACTTCATTCTTTGTATATCTAGTTGTGTTGTTCTTCCCATGCCTTTTAATATTAAATATGTATGCGTAGCTTTCTTTTTGTCTCTGTGGTATTTTTTTATATTTGCTTGTTGTCTTAACCTGTATCCTTAATAGATTATTGCCAGTATCAATAACAACATCATATGGAAGCCCTTGCTCACTTGGATATGCGACAAAACCTTTTAATATTAAATCTGCACATACAAGATATTCGCCCGCTTTTCCAATCTGCATCATATCGCTTATTTTCATATTCCCACCTCTATATAATTATACCACACATACCTCTGCTTGTCTATTGCAAGGTCAAAGTATTTGTCGGGTATTTCTTTCATGCCTTCCATACAGTCCATTAAATATACATTATTTAGTTCTAGCATCCTATTCCCCTTTCAGTATCCATATACTGCGCGTTGTTATCTTCCCGTCAATCTCCGCGGTCATCTTCTCCGGCATGCATCCAATACCTCTTAGCAGTAAACCCATGCGCTTACTTGTAACTTTCTCCTGCTGCGTTGTTCTCAGCCATTTCCGAAAGTCCGACCCGAATATTGCAACACTGCCGTGATACTTAACAGGCAATTGATGCATTGCTGCATCGTTTATATCCTCGCTGTCCATCGGCTGCTTTGCATCAAGGTATTGCATTAACCATGATTTGACTTCACCAATCTCCGTTGCTTCATCTCCAATCTCTACATCATAACAACAATCTAACAACGCTTGTGCGACATTATCCCACTTGTCGGCTTTGAACCTCGGCATAAACTTTCCGGTCACAGCCGCAATATGCGTTCGCAGTTTCGCTTGCCCGATAAGATTATCTACCTCGCCGAGCGTGACATCGCCGCGCACCGTTTTGAGTTTATATATTGGAGGGTCAGCTACAAACTTGATTATCTGTACAAGCCGCACATCAAACCGCGCTGACAACGCTTGTAATATACTTTCTTTTTGGTTCGGGTCAATCGTGCCCGCCGCGTCCAAATCCTGCGCATCAACATAATTATCAATCAGCTCTGACGCTTGCTGCTTTTTAATGTTTTTTTTTGCGATTGTCAACGTCCGTTCGTAATAATCCATACGCAATTTCAAATCTTCTTTGTGCTTGCGTCGGAACGCTACCAGCAACGATACGACTTCTTGATCGCTCCATCCGAACATATACGCAAACCGTGCTAACGATAAATCATAACTGCTCGCGCTCTGGTCTTGGAAGTCTTTGCGTTTTTTCTCCCACGACAACCCGAAGTTTGGTTCAATCTCGCTCGCTGTATTAAATTTATCAAACGGCGGTTCAAGGTCAGCCGCCAATTCAAATTTTAGTTTCGATGGTTCAGATAAAGATTGTTGTTCTTTCGATAATTCCGGCAACCACGATTCAAACTCCGATGGGTTGTACCGCACGTCATTCAAAGATATCAATTCAACCGGCACCGGCTTGCTTTTATAATTTGTTGTTCCGGGCACGCGCATTACACGGTCGAGGTTAAAAGTGCTGTCAACATCCCATCCGTGCTTTGCTGCTTCAGCTTTGAAATAATAGTTGAACCGGCGCGATAACTGCTCGGCGTCCGCGCGTTCGGTTACGCTGTCAAACAGCCACGGCTCGCGGAATATCCACCACGCCTGCAAACCGTGACCGCTGTTGACAACCGCCGACGGCATAAATCTATCGTCGAACAACTTATATGCTTCATCTTTTGAACCCGGTAGATTAGGCTTTTTATGCTCTGCGCATTTATAATCTATATCAAGCCACAACCCGCCGATTCCTGCAACGTCCTTTTTTAAACAACGCTGGTTCTTACCATAATCTTTCGGCGATAATCCCACGCCCATATACGCGTTGACGTGCCGCTCTTTGACCTTATCCAAAAAATCAGCAGCAGCTTTAGTGGATGCAAACCAAAACGATTCTTTTAGTTTATCCCCGTCGTAAAACCACAGCAATATATATTTATCTTGCACGTCGCCGAACAAAGCGGCTAGAAACTTTCTGTACATATGTTACCTCTATTCTGCTATTCTTGGATATCTTCTTGCTGAATTGATACTGTTTTCAATGCTGGCAATAACGCTTTGCGATACGCTGTAACATCCTTTAGCCCTTTTTCGTCGAGTTTCTCTGCCATTTTAATATTAATCGTTGAATAAGCTATACCATTGTCGTTTTTAGTTTTTTCGAGTTCAATGCTCGACATCGCATCATAATAATGCATTGACGCACTTGTCAGCCTCATGAAATAGTTCTTTGCTGGTCTAATTGATGTCGGCGGTAATGACACGACAACTGGCAGAATCGAATCTGGCATCAGCATAAACAGCATCAGCATGTTTTTGCATTCTTTGCCTTTGCCGCCTTTTTGGTCGCTGCCCCATGCGTTAAGCGGACATGTGCTGCATTCGCCGCCCGGATCGCCAACTCCGTTCTTTGCGTCTCTTGCTACACAATCAGGCGGACTGCCGCCGCCCGAATCATCAACGCTCTGCGCCCAATATGCGTTTTGATACGCAATGTGGATGATAATTCCTGTTAGTGTTTTCTCGTCGTGTTCGCCGTCAAGCGCGGGCACGCTGAACGATGTACCGCCGCCCGCCGGAACTTTAATCCGGTCAAGATTAAACACATCCAACTGCCCTGCCATGTTCGTCTGAATAAGTTCCTGAATTGCCTCGCTGTTGTTCAAAACCATGATCTCTTTACTCATAATGTTTATCTCCTTTTATTTATTTAATATTGTGTATTGTGCCGTGTTTTATTAGACTTGAATATTCGTCAATAAGCCACATATCACTAGCTGTTGCTATATAACATGCCGCGCCCTCGCGTTCGATCACCCCATCGACAACCGTTTCGTCTAAATCCATTCTGACTTTATCCCCTTCGTGAAGTTTTTCACCGAGCTTGCCATCAACAAATTCTTCAACCCCTATATATTGCTCAAGTATATA
>Ga0208904_1000819_pt1 | contig 23216 bp, 14 predicted proteins | sample AntAceMetag02UKB_FD_184774 | JGI IMG/M metagenome (GOLD analysis project Ga0208904, IMG submission 184774) | Saline lake microbial communities from Ace Lake, Antarctica - Antarctic Ace Lake Metagenome 02UKB (SPAdes) (version 2) | ecosystem: Environmental > Aquatic > Non-marine Saline and...
TTACTCAATTTTCTTTCCCCGGCGGAATACCCAGTCATGTCTCTCCCGAATGTCCCGGGTCTATCCATGAAGGCGGCGAACTGGGGTATTCACTGAGCCATGCTTTTGGCGCCGTTTATGACAATCCCGATCTGATCGCGGCCTGTGTGGTTGGGGACGGTGAAGCCGAAACAGGCGCTTTAGCCGCCTCCTGGCATTCGAACAAATTTCTAAATCCCGAACACGACGGGGCGGTGCTTCCTATCTTGCATTTAAATGGATATAAGATCGCCAATCCTACCGTTCTGGCTCGCATCAGTGAAGAGGAGCTGGACTGTTTATTTCGCGGGTACGGCTGGACACCGATAATGGTGGAAGGCAATGATCCGGAACTAATGCATCAAAAAATGGCAGCCGCTTTGGATAAAGCCATCCTGGCCATCAAAGATATTCAGACAAAAGCCAGGGAACAACATCAACCCGACCGTCCACGCTGGCCAATGATCATTTTGCGCTCACCCAAAGGCTGGACCGGACCCAAAGTGGTTGACGGTAATCAGGTGGAAGGCAGTTACCGCTCCCATCAGGTCCCTCTTCAAGTCAACAAAGACAACCCGGAACACCTCAAACTTCTTGAGAAATGGATGAAAAGTTATCGTCCGGAAGAGCTTTTTGATGACAAAGGTCAATTATTGCCCGAGATAGCTGATCTTGCCCCCAAAGGCGATCGCCGGATGGGCGCCAATCCCCATGCAAATGGCGGATTACTTTTAAAAGACCTCAAAATGCCCAATTTTAAGAACTATGCCGTTACCGTTTCCACACCCGGATCAATAAAAGCTGCCGATACCGGTGTACTGGGCAATTTTTTCCGTGATGTGATCCAACGAAATCAAGACGAGCGAAATTTCCGTATTTTTGGTCCTGACGAAGTTCTCTCTAATCGACTGAACGCAGTTTTTGATGTCACCCGACGCCAATGGAACGCTAACGTAGAGGCTAACGATGAATTTCTTGCACGGGACGGCAGGGTCATGGAGATTCTCAGCGAACATTTATGTGAAGGCTGGCTGGAAGGTTACCTCCTGACCGGACGACATGGCTTATTTACAAGTTACGAAGCTTTTATCCATATTATCGATTCCATGTTCAATCAGCATGCAAAGTGGTTAAAAATAACGGCCGAATTACCCTGGCGAAAACCCATTGCATCTCTTAATTATCTATTGGCATCCCATGTGTGGCAGCAAGCCCACAACGGATTTACACATCAGGATCCCGGATTTCTTGATCATGTGGTGAATAAAAAAGCTTCGATCATTCGCGTCTATCTGCCGCCCGATGCCAACTGTCTACTCTCGGTATGGGACCATTGCTTGCGCAGCAGGGATTACGTGAATGTTGTGGTCGCCGGGAAATACCAGTCGCCACAATGGTTAACCATGGATCAGGCTGTGGCACATTGTACGGAAGGTATTGGCGTATGGGATTGGGCCAGCAACGATGAAGGTGAACCGGATGTTATTATGGCTTGTTGCGGTGATGTCCCCACTTTGGAAACCTTAGTGGCTGTTACCATTCTTCGGAAACATCTGCCCAAACTGAAAATCCGGGTGATCAATGTTGTCGATCTGATGAAACTCCAACCCGACGAAGAACATCCCCATGGTTTGAGTGATGACGATTTTGATATTCTTTTTACAGAAGATAAACCCATTATTTTTGCCTTTCACGGCTATCCCTGGCTCATACACAGATTAACCTACCGTCGCACCAATCATGAAAATATTCATGTGCGCGGATATAAAGAAGAAGGCACGATCACAACCACCTTTGATATGATGGTCCTTAACGAACTTGATCGCTTTCATTTGGTCTTGGATGTAATCAGGCGCGTTCCTCACGTCGGTGTTGACGGTGCAAAACTAAAACACATGATGAAAGCTAAACTAGCTGAACATACTGAGTATATTAATAAAAATGGCAAGGATATGCCGGAGATACTAAACTGGACATGGTCATGAAAAATAAAGCGGAAAACTCTTTAAAAAAACTCAATGAATATGGTCAGTCCTGCTGGTTGGATTACATCCGGCGGGATATGATCCATAACGGCGAACTTCAAAACCTTATTGAACAAGACGGACTCAGCGGCATCACCTCTAATCCTGCTATCTTTGAAAAGGCCATTGCCGACAGTTCGGTCTATCGGGATCGTATCCATGAACTTGCCGCTCAGGGTGTTTCCGCTTTGAATATCTATGATATCCTGAGCATTGAGGATGTCCGTGATGCAGCTGACCGCTTCAGGCCGGTCTATGATAAAAGCAAAGGCCGGGATGGTTTTGTCAGTCTGGAAGTCAACCCACATCTCGCACACGATACCGAAAGGTCAATCGATGAAGCCCGCCATTTATGGAAAAAACTTAAGCGTCCGAATGTGATGATCAAAGTCCCTGCCACCATTGAAGGTCTGCCGGCAATTACTCAATTGATCAGTGAGGGCATTAACGTAAATATGACTTTGATCTTTGGCCTACCGCGCTATCAAGCCGTTATGCAGGCTTATATAGAGGGATTGAAAATTCGCACACTGAAAGGTAAAAGTCTGGAGGGCATTGCTTCGGTTGCCAGTTTTTTCTTAAGCCGTATCGATACTTTGGTGGATACTTTATTAGGAAACAGAGCTCCTGAACTCAAAGGTCAAACCGCGATCGCTTGTGCGAAGATCGCTTACCAAAAATATAAAAACATCTTTGGAAGTGAATCCTTTGCCCAACTGGCTGACAAAGGGGCGCAAGTCCAGCGCCTGCTCTGGGCCAGCACCGGTACCAAAAACCCGGATGAGAGTGATATAAAATATGTAGAACCTCTGATCGGACCCGGGACGGTCAATACCCTTCCGGTTGCAACCCTAAATGCTTACCGGGACCATGGTGAACCCGCAAATCGCATTGCTGAAAATCTGCAAGAAGCGAACAAACTCCTGAATACACTAACGAAATATGGAATAGATCTGAATGCGATCACAGACCAGCTGGAAAACGAAGGATTAGTCAAATTTGAACAAGCTTTTGATAGTTTGATGAAAACGATAAACAATAAACGATGAACGATAAACGATGAATGTATAGCAGACCTGTCATCCTGAACGGAGTCCTGCATGGCAGGCGAAAGTGAAGGATCTATTAATGAAAAGATAAAAAAACAAGAGAGTAAGAAGGTGAACAAAAGCCTGTCATCTCGACCGGAGTCACTGAAAGTGACGTAGCGGAGAGATCTATTCATGAGGGAATACAAAAAATATGAGAGACAAGATATAAAAAGAAAATATTCGTTATTAGTTATTCATTCTTAATTTTCAATTCTTAATTAAGCGCACTCAGTAAGCGTTCACTATGTCCATGCTTGTCCATGTTTTTTTTCAGCCCATTGGGTAAAAATCTACCTACGATCAAAAAAACGATAAAATCCATTATAGACCTATTTATTCATCAAACTGAATGATTGCCACCGAATCGATCCAGACATTATATGCAGGGTAACCAGCTACACTTAATTGAAAAAAGATATTAGCTGCGCCATTATCTTTACTATAAGTAAAAGTACATTCCTCATAACCCCATTCCGTTGCAGATTGGGGAGCACGGTAAACGGGATAAAAATAATACCAATTTGTGGATTCAATAGGTGCATGGGCAATTAATATGTCCATGGTAGGTTGATTACCTGTCATCTCAGTATGTTTTATCCAATATGACAATTTATAACGTTGACCATCAACCATCTGATCAAGATTAAGTTCTTGTATCAAATCGTAGGATGTTACCATTGAGTCCGTTCTTTCAATCAGCATGGAATAATTCCCATGGTATACCTCAGATGAATCTAATCTTACATGTGGATCATTATTCCAGACAAACCATGGAAGTGGGAAACCGGATGCAAAATCGATTATCTCAAAATCACCATTCCTGATCATATTATATAGCCCTGTTTTAGCGGATAAAATATTACTGCCACCCAGCTTACCAAAATCGTTCATTGTAAAAACACGATAAAAATATGTGATGTTTGGAGATGTATCATCATCGGTAAATGTTGTGTCCGATCTTTCTGTTGTTACATGAACCAGAGTTCCGGTAGTTTCATCTAGGCCTGATGTTTCATGACGATAAATCTTATATTCTCTAAAATCGCTTGCATCCGATGAAAACCATTTTATGTTAATAGCATTTTCTGCTCCAAGCTCAACCGAAACCATGTGAACCGTTTTAGGCAATCTGATCTCATTTAATTGAAGATCACTATTCACCTGAATGGTATTCTCGACCATGGAATAACTTTGATTTTCACCGTCAAGTTTTGCCGTTAAATCATGTCTTCCTTTTGTCACTGACTGAATGGTGTACTGACCCTCTGCATCGGTTTCTGTTGTCCAATTGAACATATTATCGATACTAACGGTTGCACCTTCAACTGTTTCACCCAAATAATTTATCGTCCCCGATACGGAATACGTTTCAGTTTCAAAGCAAGATTGAGTGATCAAAGTCAAAATGAACAACAAAGAAAAAATGAGGATCTTTTTCACAGGACACCCCCTGTTTTATTATTTTATATTTTATATCATTGAATAATATATATATATATTTTTCTATCTCAAATATTTTTTTAAGGAAACAGCAAATTTCTTCACCATACTATAATTTTCGCCTATTACTGTTCACATGCCTTAAACTTGCGATAATGCATCAATTTCTCCAGATAAATATCTGCATCTTTTCCACGACGAATTGCTCCCCCCATGCAAATAACTTAGCTTCAGAATAAGCTCATCCAGCACATCGATTTTTTGGGCATCGCTGAGTACAATATCTTGATATATTTTTTCAAGCGATTGAACCCGAAACCTATCCATTGCGGGAGTGGAAAGCGATAGCTGGTCGGCATGCTGGAGTTACCCGGAAATAAGAGCCTTTGATTACAGAATAGAAACCACACTCTCGCAAAATATCTGACATACAATATTAATTATGTCATCAAAATCTTAAATTAATGCGTCGCTTAATAATGAAATTTATCATTATCTTAAATAAAAGCTTGCATTATTTAAGATATTCCTTATTTTCTTAAATAAGAAAAATATGTATTTAATTCTGAGGTCATAAATGAAACAATTTCATGCCGGTTATTATCAAGATCAAGGCTCTTATAAGAGTTTTCAACCCAATTTGATCAATAGAAAATGGCATATTGATAATATGAAGATCATAACGCTTTTAAGTCAGGCTGACAGACAGCTTGGACGATTGGATATGTATTCCGAGTATGTTCCAAATATTAACCTGTTTATAAGAATGTATGTTGTCAAAGAAGCGACTCAAAGTAGTAAGATCGAGGGCACACAAACCAAAATGGAAGAAGCTTTATTAAGTGAAGAAAATGTACCTGTTGAAAGCAAAGACGATTGGGAAGAAGTTCAAAATTACATTAAAGCTCTCGAATGGTCAATAAATGAGCTTACGATGCTTCCCCTTTCATCAAGATTGATCCGCGGCACCCATAAAATCCTGATGGAAGGAGTTCGCGGAGAGCATAAGCACCCGGGGGGATTTCGAAAAAGTCAAAATTGGATTGGTGGTGCCTCAATAAATGATGCTGCATTTGTACCGCCGGTACATACTTCAGTTAACACATTAATGGGAGATATGGATCTATTCATCAATAATGAAAACATCCATATACCCGAATTATTGAAGATCGCGTTATTTCATTATCAATTTGAAACGATTCACCCATTTTTAGACGGGAATGGGCGGGTAGGCCGACTGCTAATACCATTATATCTGATCAATCGTGGTATACTTAAAAAACCAATACTATATCTTTCCGATTATTTTGAGAATAATAGAGCTCAGTATTATGATAAGTTAATATTGGTTCGTAAAAATAATGATCTGGATCAATGGTTTGACTTTTTTCTTAATGGCCTGATCGATACCGCAAAAAAAGGGATTTTAACTTTTGATAAGATACTTCAATTGCAAAAACACACTGAGGACAAAATCTATTCACTTGGTTCAAGAGCCGATAAAGCGTTAAAACTTGTCAATTATTTATATACAAGTCCTTATACGGACGCTATGAAAGTTGGAAAAATCACCGAGTCATCAATGCCGTCAACATATAAGTTAATCAGTGATCTTGAGAAAATTGGTATCCTCCATGAAATAACCGGTGCAAAAAGAAATCGTCTTTTTGTTTTTGAGGATTATTTACAATTATTTCTCAATTAAACCTTGATAATATTTGATCTTTTTATGATAAAATGGTTCATTTTTCCCTCGCCGCAGCGCCCCCTCGTAGAGATAACTCAATTTAAGGATCAACTCCTCAAGAACTTCAGACCGTTGTATCCGGGAAAGGGGCTCTTCCTTTAATATTTTTTCCAGAGACTGCGCGCGGTAACGGTCCATTGCAGGTGTGGAAAGCGAGAGCTGATCAGGGTGACCGCCATACTTGACGGTCAAGGCTTCCGGGAGAAGCGGGATGGGATATTTTGCGGCGATGCGGATCCAGAGATCATAGTCCTCACACACCGGTAAATTTTCGTCAAAACCGCCCATTTCTTCCAATAATGACGCCTTGCAAATAACCGTTGAAGGACCCACAATGCATGTTTTTAGGCACTGTTTAAAGATATTTCCACTTTTTTTTGCATATTTTTTTCCGGGGTTAACCCGCATATTATTGCGTATCCAACGTTCTTCCGTCTGTAAAATACGCATATTGGAATGTAGCCGATAACAGCTGATCTGTTTTTGCAGCTTATCGGGCATCCATTCATCATCGGAATCCAGGAAGGCTATCCACTCTCCAGCGGCGGCTTCTATACCCCGGTTTCTGGCCGTTGAGACGCCTTTATTTTCCTGTCTAACTATTTGTATTTTAGGCAGATACGAGTTTAATATCTCGGGGGTTCCGTCAGTGGAACCATCATCAACAACAATGATCTCATCAGGAAGCAATTCCTGACACAATACGGAGTCTATGGCTCGCCTTATGCTTAGCTCTCGATTATAAACCGGGATCACGACTGAAATTTGAGGCTTAGTATGTTTCATACTGTGTAATATATATACATGGTTTATTTATAACAAGAACTTAAAAAATCCTTTGTTTATGCGATTATTATTGTTATTTTTTTCATGAATGACTCAAGAACAGTCAAATTTAATTAACAAACCAAGGAGAAAAAAAATGAAAAAAGATGAACTGTTGAAAGTATTGGCAGATGCCGCAGATGTTAAAAAAGTTGAAGCTGAAAAAGTTCTAGATGCTTTCGTAGGCACAATGCTCGCTGAAGTTAAAAAAGGTGAAAAATTTGCTGTTGCCGGTCTTGGTACCTTTGCTGTTGTTAAACGCGCCGCACGTGAAGGCGTCAATCCTAAAACAGGCGAAAAAATTCAGATCAAAGCTTCTAAGAATGTAAAATTCAAAGCTGCTAAAAAACTAAAAGAAGCTGTCAACTAGACTAACTTCTTATAGACCTTATAAAACCCGTCCTTGTGGCGGGTTTTTTTGTTGGGAATGAAAATTGAAAAGTATTCAACCCCTCCAGCCTACGCTAAAGCTATGGCCGGCAGGCGGCAAGCTCAGGGTTGGGGGAAGCGAGGGCTCTGTGGTCTCGGGGTTTCGCCCCGGGTGAGTGTGTTCAACCCCTCCAGCCTACGCTAAAGCTATGGCCGGCAGGCGACAAGCTCAGGGTTGTGAGAAGTGTTTGATTGGTAGACTCGGGGTTGTGGGAAGTGGAAGCTTGGTGGTCCCGGGGTTTCGCCCCGGGTGAGTGTATTCAACCCTTCCAGCCTACGCTAAAGCTATGGCCGGCAGGCGGCAAGCTCGGGGTTGGGGGTCTTGAGTGCTTATTTTATATTGAATTAACCCTCCCTTATCCCTACATTTATATATCTCATTAATCAGGAGTGCTATCATGATCAAAGTTCAACAATTGACACAGATCTATAAAAGCGGGAAAGGTATTTTTGATCTTAATTTTGAGATCAAAGAGGGTGAGGTTTTTGGCTATCTTGGTCCGAACGGCTCCGGCAAGACCACTACGATCCGGAATATCATGGGATTCGCCAATGCAAATGAAGGCCGGGTCACCATTCGCGGATTGGATTGCCGGAAAGATACCGCCGAATTGCGAAAGATCATCGGCTATCTACCGGGCGAGATCGCTTTTTTTGATAATATGACCGGATTTGAATTTCTCAAATTTGTAGGTGACATGCATCTGATGAAAAGCAATGAACGCCGTGACAAGTTGATTGACCAATTTGAACTGGAAACCGAGGGCAAAATCAGGAAAATGTCCAAGGGGATGAAACAAAAACTCGGGATCATTGCTACCTTTATGATCGACCCTGAGATATACATCCTAGATGAGCCAACCAGCGGACTTGATCCCTTCATGCAGAATGAATTTATGGAGTTGGTCGACAAAGAAAAATCCCGCGGAAAAACTATCATGATGTCTTCTCATATTTTCGAAGAAGTCGAACGCAGCTGCGACCGAGCCGGAATCATTCGTGAAGGGCGTCTTGTAACCATAGAAGATCTTAAATCCCTCAAAGCAATGAAAAGCAGGGAGTTCATTGTCACCCTAAATACCAAGGAAGATGCTCAAAAACTCGAAAAATCCGGACTGGAGACCCATGCCATGGGAAAGCGCAAGATTAAGGTACACGTGGGGGAAAATTTCGACGGTTTTATCAAGGTCTTGTCTGCCTTAAAAGTACTGAACCTGGATGTCCAGCAACGTTCGCTGGAAGACATTTTCATGACCTATTACGGAAAGAACGGAGGTCAACATGAATAAGACACTTTTTTTCGCTTCCCTTAAGGCAAACTGGAAACTTTGGCTGGGCATGTTCCTTGTTCTCCTCATGTACATAAGCATGCTCATTGGCATGTACGACCCGGAAAATGCGAAAGGAATGGAAGCTATTGTCGCTACTCTGCCACCCGCCATAGTTTCAGCCTTTGGGTTCAATGCCATAGGATACGATCTGACAAATCATATCGGCACTTACTTATATGGTTTCCTTTTTCTTATATTCCCGTTGATCTATACGGTTACGGTTTCGAATAAACTTATTGCTCGTCATATTGATCGCGGATCTATGGTCTATCTTCTTGCTACACCCAACACACGGAAAAAGATCGTTTTGACTCAAGCTGCTTTTCTTTTCAGCTCTATCATTGCTCTTTTGATACTATCCATCGCCATGGGGCTCCTTGTGAGTGAGATGATGTTCCCCGGGATGCTGGACATAGACAAATACTTACTTTTGAACCTTGTCACCGTTGCCGTTCATTTGGCAATTTGCGGTATTGCCTTTTTGGCTTCCTGTATTTTCAGTGAGTCAAAAAATTCCTTGATGGTTGGCGTGGGTATTCCCCTGATTTTCCTAATGTTCAGGATGCTCTCAAGTGTGGGGGACAAGCTATCCGGACTAAAGTATCTTTCGCTGTTCAGCTTTATCGATGTCCCAAAGATCTTTTCAAACCCCGGCTATGCATGGTGGTCCAGTGGGTTACTTCTGCTGATGACTATAATACTCCTGCTCATCAGTGTTAGGATCTTCGATAAAAAAAGTATGAATATTTAGAAGAGGGCGCTGGGCGCGGGGCAGTGAGCGCTGGGGAATGAGCGCTGAGAACTGGGGAATGAGCGCTGAGAACTGGGAAATGAGCGCTGAGCGCTGAGAGCATATATTTGTCACTCCAAAGATATTTAATTGTCAATTGTCCTTTGCCTGCCCTGCGCCGTGCCATGTCGTAGCTTCAGCGAAGACTGGAAGTTTCAACGAAGCGGGGTCAATTGAATTTGTTCCGCTCCTACGGAGCTCATTATTCAAATCAGACCGATCTACTACAAAGCTGTCGTCCCTACGGGACTTACGTTTTACATCTTACGTCTTGATTTAGACGCGATAACCATCTTCGCCAAGGCTACGCTGGTCAAGAATCGGCGTCTCTACCCTAAACCTTTTCATCTCAAACTCTGCTTGTCTGTTGAACTACGCTGTAGTTCAGATTTATTTGGGATCAATTTTCTATTGCTATATGACCCCGCTGGGGTCAAGCTCAAAAGATAAATTGATCTCAGAACAAGGATCTTATCCTCTTACGTCTCACGTTTTACGCCTGCCCTCCGTACCCTCTTACACTCCGAACTCCGAACCCCACCCCTTCATCTCAAACTCTGCTTGTCTGTTGAACTACGCTGTAGTTCAGATTTATTTGGGATCAACTTTCTATTGCTATATGACCCCGCTGGGGTCAAGCTCAAAAGATAAATTGATCTCAGAACAAGGATCTTATCCTCTTACGTCTCACGTTTTACGCCTGCCCTGCAAAGTTTCAACGAAGCGGGGTCAATTGAATTTGTTCCGCTCCTACGGAGCTCATGTTTTTAATGTGACTACATTTCTACAAAGCTATCGTCCCTACGGGACTCCTCGAATAATGAACAAGGATTAACGATATGCGATTTTCGAAGTGAATATTTACTTCGTCATTCAAAACTCCTTGTTCCTTGTTCGGATATCGATTCTTCATTCATCATTTATCACTTCTTCTCGACTCGACCATCCGACAGATCCTCTCTATGTTCGGACACCAGTCGGAAGGTCTTTATCTTTTGCCTTTTGCCTTGATCTTTTGTCCTTTGTCAATTGTCCTTTGCGTTCCGCTCCTACGGAGCTCATTATTCAAATCCGACTGATCTACTACAAAGCTGTCGTCCCTACGGGACTCCTCGAATAATGAACAAGGATTAACGATATGCGATTTTCGAAGTGAATATTTACTTTGTCATTCAAAACTCCTTGTTCCTTGTTCGGATATCGATTCTTCATTCATCATTTATCGCTTCTTCTCGACTCGACCATCCGACAGATCCTCTCTATGTTCGGACACCAGCCGGAAGGTCTTTGCCTTTTGCCCTTTGCCTTCTTTCTCTCACCTCTTACCTCTTACGTCTTACGTCTCACCAGCCTGCGCCGAGGCTCTGGCCGGCAGGCGTTTCACGTCTTTAATTATATAAGAAAAAGATTTTATTACACCTCTAAAATCGTTACTTTTCTGATTGACACAAAAAAATATTATAACAAAAATTATTGGAGGAATTATTATGAAACGGAATTTGTTGATCATCATGTTGCTCGTAGTCGGAGTCGCCGCTTACGGTCAACTATTTATCAATGAAATTGATTACGACCAACCCAGTACGGACGACTATGAGTTTCTTGAACTCGCAGGTCCTGCAGGCAGTTATACAAATGTTGTCGTTGACTTGATCAACGGAAATGGTGGCACATCTTATACTACAATTAGTCTTGGTACAATTACGCTTACTGATGAATCAGCTGGCTACGGATTTTATGTTATTGGAGTAGCTGCTGTAACAAATGTTGACCACACTATGGCTCCTGGAGCATATGGTTGGTTACAAAATGGTCCGCCGGATGGTGTCCAGCTTTCTGTAAACGGCAGTATCGTTGACGGTGTGGCCTATGAAGGTGCTTTGAACGATCTTGCCGGGAACCCAATGGAAGATGTTGATTCTTTTGGTGACGATATGTGGGAAGCTGGCGTTGATTCTTCAATTTCTCGTATAGGACTGGATGGCTCTCCTTGGGCAGTTACTTCCAACACACCCGGCGCGATCAATACCGGACAAGTTCTTGCCGCCGGTACAAATTATCCACCTGTAGCCGATGCGGGTGCAGATCAACTTGTTTTTATTGATGCAAGCGTTACTCTGGATGGAACATCATCTTCAGACCCCAACAATAATATCGAAACTTATCTTTGGGCTCAAGTTAGCGGAACAACGGTAACACTGGCTAACGCCAATGCTGCCACGACGACCTTTACTGCACCCAGCGCAAGTGCGACTCTTGTATTCACATTAACCGTGACGGACAGTGCCGCAGCCTCTGATCTTGATTCTGTCAGCATTTCAGTTGTTGAACCTCAAGATTCAAAATTGATCATCTCAGAATATATCGAAGGTGACGGTGGGAATAATAAAGCCATTGAAATATATAATTTTGATAGCTCTACCGTGTCTTTGACTGGCTATTCCGTTAAACTTGGAAGTAATGGCGAAGGTTGGGGAACAGAAGAAGTACTGACAGGAACATTGGCCGCAGGTGAGGTTTTTGTTATTGCCAACAGCTCTTCTATACAATCCATACTTGATGAAGCTGATGTAACCAGCGCTGTCACATATTTCAATGGTCAAGATGCTGTTGGATTATTTCTTAATGGTGTTCTTGTTGATGTGATCGGTGTGCCAACTGAAGTTATTGCCACCGGGGGTGGCTGGGATGTTGCAGGAATTACAAACGCCACAACAAATCATACTCTTATCAGAAAAGGTGCCATAGACGCAGCAAATTCTGACTGGACCGCTTCTGCCGGAACCAATGTCGATAATTCCGAATGGCTCGTAATGGACGCAAATTACTTCTCCGGTCTTGGTTCACATTCGGCCGGACCCATTGCATACACTTTTACAAATGCAACGGTTACTACAGCTTTCCCACAAGCCGGGAGTGAAATTTCTATTACTGTAGACATTACACTCGGTGACGGTGTTGCCGCTCCTACGACCGTCAAAGTTTATTACGGCACAGGTGGAACACAAACGAACCCTGCCGATATGTGGTTGGAAAGCGGTTCGACCTATGCCGGTATTATTCCTTCTCTGACTACAGGCAATATCGTTCTTGATTATTATATTTCAGCAATCGGTACAGAAACCATTAATTCGGGTCTTTACAGCATGACCGTTGCAGGTGCTTTGGTTGATATTGCAGATATCCATACTAACATCCTAACTTATGACGGCATGACCAAAACCATCGAAGGTGTGATCACTATCGGTGCCGGTATCCTTCGCGATGACCGTACCTCTTGTTACATTCAAGATGAATCAGGCCGTGGCTTGAACCTTTATACCGGATCTCTGTTAACAGACCTAGCTCGCGGCACAAAAGTAAAGCTCGTGGGTAAAGTTGAAAAATATTATTCAACCATTGAAATGACCAATTTTGAATATTCGATCGTCTCAACCGGACAAGCTCTGCCGGCAGCACAAGCTGTAACAGTGAGCGGTGCTAATTCAGACGATCTTGAAGGTACACTCGCAACCGTTACCGGCACACTCGCAGAAGTTTACGCTGTCACCACCAGTAAAAATCTTGTCCTGACTGAAGGAACGGATTCTACTATCGTCAAAGTTTGGCCAACAACCGGTATCAATGCTGATACCTTAGTAATTGGTACAGAATACGCGATCACCGGTGTTGGTAGTCAGTATTCGGGCGAACATCAACTGCTTGTCGGATATAAAGAAGATATCACCGATGATGTTGAGATCTGTGATGATTGCACACCCGAGACCTTTGCTTTGAACAAGGCCTACCCCAATCCTTTCAATCCGATGACGACCATTGAATTCTCATTGACCGAAGCGGGTCCCTTTGAAATATCAGCTTACAATATTACCGGGCAGCGTGTGGACGTTCTATCGAGCGGCTACGCGGAACCGGGCGTTTATAAACAAGTCTGGAATGCAGCTGACTTCACCTCGGGCGTTTATTTTATTCGCCTGACTGCCGGTGTAAACGTTGCCACCCAGAAAGTTGTACTCATTAAATAACAAGAGTGACTATGAAACTACGTAAATTATTCCTCATTTTCCTCTTGCCCATTCTTGCTTTCGCGCAGGGACACCTGATCTTGACCGAGATGGTGCTTCAACCCTCATTGGGTGAATATGTAAAGATCAAAAATCCGACAGCGGCTACGATAAATCTGTCGAATTATTACATCAGCGATGCAACGGATGCGGCCAACGGGAAATACTACTACAAGCTAAGCGACGGCGCAGATTATTGGTCAGGCATCGGATCGGACTTTATTGCCCGCTTCCCCACCATGAATCTTGCCCCGGGCGAGACCATTACTTTGGCATTGGGTCGTGATACCGATTACTTCACCGAATACGGTGAAAACTCGGACCTTTATCTAAAAGGGACCGGAACGGATACCATGCGCTATGCAATTGACGGCACGAACACCATCGGGGGTTCACCCAATGCAAAATTGGATAACGTCGCCGAAATGCTCGTCCTTTTCTATTGGGACGGATCTGCAGCCAAAGTTCAAGATGTGGATTATCTCATTTGGGGTAATACCACCTATGCCGTGGATAAAAGCGGTGTGGGCACATACTTAAACGATACGCCTGTCGGCAATCAATCTTTCCTTCCCGCTCATTTGGATGGTGAAAAACTCATCCGTTTGTCCGAGACCGAAGGCAGTGAAACGACAACGAGCGGAAACGGTATTACAGGTCATGACGAAACCTCAGAGAACCTGGCAACGACATGGGATGTTGTTGACCTGGTAAGCACGCGCCCTGTGATCAGCGACATAACATTTGAACCCGCTGCACCGACAGATCTTGATTCAATATGGATCTCTGCAACGGTCACAGATGCTACCGGCGGTTTACAGGTTGAATGTGTTTATACCTTTGATGGTGTAAAGACTACAGCTGATATGGATCCCTTAAATGCTGGTGCCGATGATTACGGTTGTATGATCCTGCCCTTGGATGCCGGAACACTGACCTATTATGTGCGTGCCGAGAACAGTCTGGGCTTAAAAGATTCAACCCTTGCTTCCAGCAAGGAAGTAACAACCTACGTTGAAGCTCAAACCATTGCATACCTAAGAGAAAATTTTGACACATACGAGGGTCAATCTGTTACAATAGTGGGATATGTTACTGTTGAAGGTGGTGTAACAGCTACAAGTAGTTCTTCTGGATATTTTCAAGATAATTCAGGTCGTGGAATAAATGTTTTTGGTACTGGTTTCGCTGGATATGAAAGAGGTAGACATTTATCAATTACAGGTACATTAATCAAATATACTTCTTCTAGTTCTGAAACAATTGAACTTACATTTCCAGATGGTGGTTCATTAATCGTTGAAGATTTAGGACCAGATACAATACCTGAACCTCAAGAGTTTACATGTAACCAGATAAATGGATATTTTTCTGAGTTAGAAGGTACCCTTGTTAAAGTCCATGGGAAGGTCGTTGATCGTGCAAACGGCATTGGGGGCGGTTCAAACATCATCCTTGATGATGGAACAGCATCATTAACATTGCGCGTTTGGGATACTACAAATCTTCTATCAGATGCGACTGCAGACAGTCTTTTAAGCAACGGTAGTCTAGTTGAACTTTCAGGTATTGTTGGTTCCTACAACAGTTCCGCTCAGTTGATGCCTGCTTACGCAGCCGATGTTGTTGCATGGACAGACGGAGCGGCAGGAACGGGAAATGTAACCCTGACCGTTGCTCCTTATCCCTTTGTTCCGAAACTTGGTGAGATCATCAACTATTCTTACGAATTCCCTGATGAAGCCCGTGTGATCATCCGCATGTATGATGCCTCAGGACGATATGTAACGACCCTGACGGATGAATATCACGGTATGAGCTGGACCTATGAGACAAGTTGGAACGGCCGAGATGAGCTGAACCAATATGTGTCTCCGGGAACTTACCTCATGCACATGGAAGTCATTGAAAGATCAACCGGACGAGTGACCCGCTTGGCACAGCCAGTGGTCATAGCCGTTAAAAAATAACGTGAATACACTATGAAAAGAATACTATTATTTTTATTGATGATCGGCGCTCTTAATGCGCAAGTCTTTACCGATTCCTGGCCCGGTGCGGCTGCTGGAGCCGGTGCTGGCGGCGCACAGGTCGCAGTGAACCAAACGATGTGGGCACACAGCTACAACCCGGCCGGCCTTGCCTTTGTAGACAATATCGGCGGCGGTTTCGCTTTCAACAGTCCGGGTTCTTACGGATTTGCCTCACTTTCGATGTTCACCGCAACACTACCGATCAATGAGACCTACGGAACCGTTTCTCTGCACGGCGATATGCTGCGCGTTAAAAACGGCGAAACCATCCTATCTTCAGAAAACGCTTTGGGTGTAACTCACGCCCTTCATCTTCTTAAAGACCTGCGTTCTTCTTTCTCTGTAGGATACAGCTTGAATCTTCTCCTTGTCGATTACGGACAATCAGCCGGCCTTAGCGGTGATGGTTCGGACGGCATCGATCTGGGATCTGTCGCCGGTTTAGGCATGGATCTCGGTATACAGGCAAGTCTGCGTGACCGCGCCTGGATGGGTGTGGCTGTTAAGAACATCAATGCTCCCAAATTGGGCGGCAGTGAAAGCGAAGCTCTGGCTCCGCGTAAATTCGTGGCCGGACTTGGCTACATGCCCTACTACGGATTAACGACCTCCTTTGAAATTGAAAAAATGCAAGGTTACGATGCACAGTATCGCATGGGACTGGACTACGCCATTATGGAATGGTTCAGTATTCGTGCCGGTGTATCCACCTACCCCTCACAGCTGACCTTTGGCTTCGGCGTAAAAAAAGGCTTTATTAAAGTCGATTATGCTTATGTCAGTCACCCTGTGCTGAACGGAACGCATTTCTTCACGGTGGAGATTTATAAACCATAAACCTGCATTGGCATAAAAGAATGAAAAAATACTTTAGCATACTTTTTCTGATCCTTTTCCTTCTGCCGTTCGGGCTTGTGGCGGGAGAAAAGATCGATATAAACAATGCGTCTGCGGAGACTCTCCGGCAGCTTCCTCTTTCCGAGGATGGCATTCTTCTTCTTGAAGAATATCTGCTCTTTCATGGTGAGTTTACCTCTATCTACGATATCCGCGAGATCGAAGGTATCAGCTACGAAGATTTCCTTCTGCTCAAAGAACGGCTCGCGATCTTTCCCAAGATATCTTATGATGAAACGGAAAACAAGATAGAGGATCGCTATTATAGATTAGAAAGCATGATGAACGACGAGGGTGCTTCGGAAGGATTGGTCGAAACTTGGATTGATCTTTTTACAAATCCCCGGAATATCAACTCCATGCACTATTTCGATCTGGTAAACCTACCTGCGGTCTCCCCTGTGGATGCTGCGGCTGTCATGAAATATCTTGCAGACGGCAATGAAATTAAAACGGCTCGCGATATGCGCGGACTTGAAGGCATCAGCTATTACGGCTATCGGAATATTTCCGATTATGTCCGCTATAACGATGACAGCACGGCAACCTGGAAAGGTTATATGACCGCAACGGTCAAAGATTTTGCCGCACAGATCTCACCGGATGACGGTGGAAGTCTGATGGACCAGGTCGTCTACGACAAATACCCCTTGGATCAATATTACAAATTCCATTTAAATTACGGACAAAAGCTCAGCTTTGGATTTGCCTACACGCAATCGTTAAGTGAAGCAATGCCTGCATTCAATAATGATGATTATTATAACACATTAGTGGAAATTCTTCCTGATACTATTGGTTGGAAAAACAAAAGACCTACCACCGAGTATATTGATTCGCTTCGTGTATATGCACCTAAAATTCCCGCTCTTAAAGGTTATGTTCAAGTGGACGATATTTCTTTGGGCAAGCTGGGCAAGATCAATAAACTGATCGTCGGAAATTATATTGCTTCTTTTGGACAAGGCGTAGTTATGGAAACCGTGGATTATTTTACACCACGGAAATCCGGCTACGGCTGGCGTAAACGCATGATCGGGATCTCTGGCGATGCCTCACGGGCACGCGCTTATTCCCAAAACGGTTTTTCAATGGAATACCAGTTGAAATCCCTCTTCATTACCCCTTTCGTCGGTTACAATACACGCGATGCCATCCTGAATTCGGATAGTTCTTTCTCGGCTTTTATTCGCATGGAACCCCGACTGGAATCCCTTGGCTTGATGAACAATGTTCATGAATTGCTCTACGGAAGTAATATCCGCTTTAAACCCATTCCAAACGGACATATCGGCTTGACCTTCTATGAGAGTCTTTACGACCGGGAACTGGATTTTCAGCCTGGGACCATTATCTCAAGGATGGACAAGTACCTACATCAGATCGGTAACTCGGCCGACGCTGAGATCGCTGCCACTTATGAATCTCACGCACGATCCGGTCTTTGGAAAAAAGCAAAAGCCTACCGTCGTGTGATGGGTATGGATTTTTCCTATTCATTGAAAAACGTTGTATTTCAGGGTGAGATCGGTATTTTAGATAGGGACAGCACGGCATTCAATCTTGGGAAAAACGATGCTTATGCCTATATCGTAAACATGTACTGGCAATTTGAGAATTTCAATTTCATGGCTATGTACAGAAATTATGATCTTGAATACGATAATCCTTATCAACGTTCTTTCTCGAATTACGCGCGATATAAAACATCGATCTATGAAGATATTTACTACCTCATGGATGATGCTTACGGTTTCTTGTATTCCGGCTCCTCACAGCCGCAGTCTGAAAAAGGACTTTATTACTCTATGCGTTACCAACTGTCACGCTCGCTAATCGCGACCGTTGAACATGATATCTGGGAACGAGTGGCAGACCGTGCGAAATACAACCGTCTGGTCGCCCGTATGGAATATCGTCCGGTATTTAACTACCGTATCCGCCTGCGTCAGAAATGGCAAAGCCGCTACAACGAGAATTTCTTCACATCAAATGTATATCGCTCCAATGAAACAATTCTGACCAATGAATTCCGTCTTTCACGCTTCGATCGACTTCGTTTTGACTTGATCTTTGGCTATACGGAATTCTCGCCCAGAGCACGCCTGGTTTATACAACCAGTGGCGGTACCTCCATGGTTGGAAATGCCGGTTCATCGTCACGAGCCATTCGTGCGGGATTTACACATAATTTCAATAAACGATTAAAGATCATTGCCTCCGGTATGGTCTATAACGGATTTATTTGGAATTTTGAAGATACGGATTTCCGTGTTACAAATTCACCGGTTGACGCTTTCCGCGGATGGATAACTTTGTTCACCAGGATCACAGACAATCTGTCCCTGCGTTTCAAATACACCGTCGATACGCGCTTGGATCAGGACAACATCGTAGAAGCTTACATCGCACTTGATGATGGAAGTCTTCTGCAGTTGAGTGATATAAATTATCGTATGTCTACAAATGATTTTAGACTACAATTGGATTATCGATTTTAATTATTTTATAAAGGAATGAGTATGACTCGTAAACACCTTTTAACTTTATTACTTATTATAACGCTAAGCGCGGGAAGCCTGTTCGGTCAAGCCTATTTCAAATATATGGGTTTGGAGACCATCAGCAAGAACACGGCTCGCAGTCTGGCACTTGGTGGGAACAATCTGGCACTGGAACAGAATCCGGTTGCGGGACTGAATAACCCGGCCATGCTGTATAAAGCGTCAGACGCTTTGGTCGTTTATTCGAACCTGAATATGGCGTCATTTATCGAACGTCGTTCTTTCCCGGTACAGGACAGTTTTGGCGATTACCTTGCCGAAAATGATTATGTTTCAAATCGCTACTCGAGAATGGAAGGCGATTTGGCCATGTATTATTCCAGGGAAGGATTTTCTGCCTCCGCCGGTTGGTATTCTTTAGAGAATTTCAACTACGATTATCAGGAAGAAATTCGCTCTGACCTCGGTAGCGGTGCTTATATCCGCGATCCTCTGGCAGGATATCACAAAATAAATTTCTCGGGAATGACCCATGGCTTAAATCTTGCTCTGGCACATGATATTGGTAAACGTTTTGCAGTCGGTTATGCCTATACCCATTATTTTGGTTCGGGCTTTGAAGAAGGCTTTGGCGTTATTCCTATCTTAAATGACCCTAAATTGTCATCATCGGATACAACTTATTTTCCGGCAACGCCGACGAATGGCACCGGCAGCAATGTTAATCTTGGATTGACTGCCAAAGTCACCGATCGCTTGCAGTTAGGGTTGTCCACCACGCTTGCCGGTATTTATACCATGGAAGGCACGCACATGATCGCCGGCATGGATTCTTCACTCATGCTTCCGGCTTATAGTGTTGATGCCGATTCCTCTTATAAGGTCATTATTGATCGTCCCAATACTTACTCATTATCTCTGCGCTACATTCCCAACAATGAATTGAAGACAACGCTTTATGCACAGTTTGATATCACGGACTGGTCAAGTTACGCAGCCTTATATTTTGATTCGGCTGATTCCATGGTCTCGAGCTTCTCACCTGATTATACTCCATCATGGGTACTTCGTGCAGGTATTGAACATGTGTTTTTTACCGGCGTTCCGCTGCGTTTTGGTTTTACATATGAGAAAAATCCCATGAACAATGACATGAACCGCTCAACGATCAATATGGGTTCAGGTTGGTCATCGGATAACCTGACATTGGATATTGGCATATTGATCTATCAGAACATGTATTATTACTCGGACCTCTTCCCTGTTGCAGACGAGGTGCGGACAACCTTGGATAAAGTTAAAGAGAATGGCTTAAGAGTGAATGTTTCACTTTCTTATGCTTTTTAATGAGGTAAGATCAGCCTACGTCCCGAAGGTTCGGGACTTCCAACCTTCGTTCTTCTGCCTATGAACTACGGCATGGCGTGGCGGCCGGCAAGCGTAAGACGTAAAGCGTGAGATAAAATGCTTTCAATTTAAATGACATATAATGGCATGAAAAAAAAGAAAATATTTATCAGTAGTGTTCAGATGGAGTTTTCGAAAGAAAGAGAAGCTCTATGGGATTTTATTTTATCAGATACATTATTGGGTATGTTTTTTGAACCTTTTGCTTTTGAACAGTTACCGGCCATAGATCGTCATGCAAATGCTGTCTATTTTAAAGAAGTTGAACGATGTGATATTTATCTTGGGATATTGGGAAAAGATTACGGTTACGAAGACAGCGAAGGTATTTCACCTACCGAAAGAGAATTTGATCATGCAACAGAACATCATAAAACAAGATTAATATATCTCTCTTCGCATTCACCAAAACAACGACACCCTAAGGAAGAGAATTTTGTCCTTAAGGCTCAAAATGTTGTGGTTAGAAAGCAGTTCAAATCATTAAGTGATTTAAAATCTGCAGTATATGCTTCTTTGGTAAACTATATGCTTGAAAAAGAAATAATTCAAACAGCTCCATTTGATGCACATCTTAACAAAAAAGCCCGATTAGAAAACATTGATACCAAAAAGATAGCTTGGTTTGTCCAACTTGCACGTTCAAAAAGAGGTTTTCCGTTAAACAATAACGTTTCAACTACCGAATTGTTAACTCATCTTAATTTAATGGAAAACGATCGACTACGTAATGCCGCATTACTTCTTTTTGCACATGAACCTCAGAAGTTTTTTATTAACTCCGAAATAAGATGTGCTCGTTTTTATGGCAATATTGTCGAAAAACCAATTCCTTCTTACAAAGTTTTTAAGGGGAACGTCTTTGATCTGGTAGATCAATCTGTTGATTTTGTTTTATCAAAATTAGATTATCGCATTGAAACAAGAGCTAACACTAATAGTATTCCGGGTTCTTATGAAATACCACGCGAAATTATAACAGAAGCTATTGTTAATGCGATCGCTCACCGTGATTATACAAGCAATGCAAGCGTACAAATTATGATCTTTAATGACAGAATTGAAATTTGGAATCCGGGTAAACTTCCTATTGGTTGGACAACCAATAAACTAAAAGAAATGCACTCTTCTATTCCCGCCAATCCCTTGCTTGCCGAACCCATGTATCTTGCGGGCTATATCGAAAGAATGGGAACCGGTACGTCCGATATGATCCAATATGCAAAAAAAGCACATTTAAAAGAACCGGATTTTTTTCAGGAAGATTCTTTTAGGACCGTTATTTACCGTCACACACTTGCTAACGCGGAAGTTAGTGGGGAAGTTGGTGGGGAAGTTAGTGGGGAAGTTAAAAAACTCGTTTTGGTCCTTAATTCAGACATGAAACGATCTGAAATTCAAGAATGTTTAAGTTTAAAACACGAGGATTATTTTAGAACAAACTATATTATTCCCGCTTTGGAACAGGGTTTTATAGAAATGACCCTTCCAAACAAACCCAACAGCCCTCAGCAAAAATACCGTTTAACAGAAACCGGTAGAATGCTAAAATTAAAAAATAATTCTAAGTTTACCGGGGAAGTCACCGGGGAAGTCACCGGGGAGGTTACCGGGGAAGTTAAAAGGCTTATTAATGTTATTAATTCCGAAATAAAACGATCAGAAATTCAATCTATTCTAGGACTTCATCATGAGGATAATTTTAGAGAAAACTATCTTTTACCGGCTTTAAGATTAAAAGCTATAGAAATGACAATTCCGGATAAACCGACAAGTAGCAAACAAAAATATAGATTAACAAAACTTGGATATAAGCTAAAAGAACAATTAAATAAAGATTTTAAGTAACTAATTGACATAAAACGATAAAGGGTATTTATGTTTAATAAAATAAAGTACATTCTAATCATCTCTATGATAATGGGAGTTCTGTTCGCGGAGAAATTCCCGCCCGATGAATACCAGCGCATTACAATATTGTTTACCAATGATGTACATGGCGGTATCACCCGAACGGAAGCGACCTACATGAATCCGCAATTCCCACCTAAGATCGGAAGCGGTGCCGCGATCGCTCGCATTGCAAGTAATTTGCGCGCCCGTGGAGAAGCCGAAGGTTTTGGTGTTTTGTTATTTGATGAAGGGGATTTTTTCTCCGGTACGCCCGTCGGGTCCACAACTGCCGGTGCCGCGGTCATTGAATACATGAATGCGGTCAAATACGATCTGCTTACTGTGGGTAACCATGATTTTGACAAAAGCTATACTGAACTTGAAAAACGTTCAACTGAAGCGAATTTTCCCTTTCTTGGAGCCAATATCGTGGATGAGACCGGGCAGGTCGCCAGTTTTTTAAAACCCTATATCATTAAAGATATCTATGGGATAAAGGTTGGTATTTTAGGTATTGGTACGTCCGTTACACCCTCCATGAGTTTTCCGGAACATGTCAAAGGCCTCACTTTTTTACCCGAGATCGCGACCGCCAAAAAATGGATCCCGATCATGCAAGAAGAGGGTGCGGAGTTTATTATACTCTCCACTCACACATGGACACCTTACGAACGCGACAAAGAAGCCGCTTTGCTGCAAGAAGCGATCCAGCGTGGCGAATGG
>Ga0208904_1000820_pt1 | contig 23193 bp, 25 predicted proteins | sample AntAceMetag02UKB_FD_184774 | JGI IMG/M metagenome (GOLD analysis project Ga0208904, IMG submission 184774) | Saline lake microbial communities from Ace Lake, Antarctica - Antarctic Ace Lake Metagenome 02UKB (SPAdes) (version 2) | ecosystem: Environmental > Aquatic > Non-marine Saline and...
TTTTCTTGCTTCAGAATAAACCATAGGATCGCCTCTATAAAATGGTTTTGGTTTTTTCTTTTCAGGTAAAGATCCCTTATCGATATCTTCCCAACGTTTCTGATTAAGATAAGTTGCAGGGTGTGGAATAAAATCTTTATCTCCGAGCCAGGCCTTAGTTTCTTTTTTGGTTTCAATATCTTCTAATATATCAGGTAATAATTTTTTACTAATCTTCTTGAATGATTTTAATGCTTTTCTTGGACCAACTTTTCTTGGATATAATGAATAAAAAGTATCAAAATCAGGGTATTTTTCTAATAATTCTTTAATAGATAAATTATCGTCTTTATTATCTATATTTTTATTAATATCTATATCTTTATCTATATTGTCTAAACTTTCTTTAGTGTCCGACTCAACTTCCTTTAGTGTGGCACTCAACTTTCTTGGGTGTGACACTAAACTTTCTTTAGTGTGGCTCAAGTTTCTTGAGTTTAGCTTTAATAAGATAACATTATCATACCAAAGTTGAGTAGTCCTCAAGTATCTTGTGTCAGGATCCTTTTCAATAAGTTCTTTTTTAATCAACCCTGAAATAATTGAATGAGCAGATTGTTCTGAAACATCAATATAATTTCCAAGAGTTTTTTTAGAAGCATAACACCAACCTTGTAAATTACTTTTAGGATTATTTTGTAAATGATAAATACTATCTGTTATACAATACTCATTAAGAGATATTTTTAATGTTTTTTTTGCCTGATGAATAATTATTGTATATGTTAGTATTTCTTTTTGTTCGTTGTTTTTCATAGTTTTTTAATAATGAATAAAAAGACCCCGGCTACTACAATGAGATAAAAACATACCTCTTAGCCGGGGTTTCTCTATCAATTATATTCAAATGTTGGTATGTTTTTTTAATCATTGTAGTAAATTACTACTCTTATTTTAACTTTTTCTAATAACGCTGTCAAACGCTACTTATCCACAGTTATTTTTTTCTTGCGCTTTTAATTTCTTTCTGATATTCAATCCAAAGATCCTCTGGGTGTGGTAAAATTATATTCAATACAGAGATTGAAAATCTTTCAACCTTGCCCATATATTCAGAAAACTCTATCGTATCTAAAATTGACGTGCTTTTAACATAAGGATTTGGTCCTGATCTATCCATTAAAAACATATAGGCGAACTTAGCGTGAACTTTACTTATGTCGTCCTCTCCAGTTTCTTTAGCAATTAAATCTACCCATAACCAGTAAAGTCGATTTGAGGCCGGAGTTCTTTTATTAGTCCATTTTTGAATACCAATCTCAACTTCTTTATCTTTTAACTCTAATAAGTTTTGTTGCCAAAGTTTAGGATTATTAAATACAGGATAAAGATTAAGCCCTCTCTTTTTAATTGTAGCTTTCCAACGTTTTATTATTTTCATCTTTTTATCTTATTGTTAATTTATTTAACTTCTTATTTCATTATAATCCCAAGGACTATCATTAAAAACACTATCATCTTCTAATTTTTCAATCATTTTATCCTTATCTTCATTATCTTTATGAATTTCGTGTAGTTTACCGCTTTCTCCATTATTCTTTTTTAATTCTGATGAGAATATAATTCCCCTATCCCTTTGATCTGTTGTTAAATACTTTTGTCTTTTATTCATAATTTTTTATTATACTCATTGCTTATAGAGTCCTTGTCTAAAGTTGGTAAAGTTTTAAGCGTCATATCCTCCCATAATTCCTTAGCTAATTCAATTATCTCGTTCTTGCTTAATAATGGATCTAATCCACCATATTCTTCTCCTGTCATTTTTTCTGCGTGTTCAACTAATTCAGGCCAATTCTCTTTTAGAAAATCGTTAAAGTTATCGCACGTTTTCATTTTTTTATCTTAAAGATACGTCCTAATTCACAAATATCATTCCAAGCATTTGAAATCCTTTTTGAGAATAAAGTTATATCTTTAATTGTTCTTTTAGTTTCAAACATTTTTATTTTACCGGTTAAGAAAATACTCCCGTCTTGTCTTTCAGCAGTTTCAAGCCAATGAAGAAATATCTTTTTAGGCAAACAACCATACTTGATCCAAACCATTAAAGCATAGAAAGTTAGTTGCCCGGATTTGTCAGCCGTTGATTGAATATAATTCTTTCCGGTTTTATATTCCCCTATTGTTTTGGTCCGGGTATCCCACCCGTCCAGTTTTCCAAATAAAGGAATGTTTTGATTAGGTAATGATACTCTAATCTCAAACTCTCTTTTAGGATATTGAGGAGCAAATAATAATATACTTTCAATAACAGGATCACGTTGCTCATCATATCCTAATTCAAGACCCTTTGCTATCCTTGATCCAAATCTCATATACTTATTGTCAAAGCCGTCTTTCCCCTCTATGTAATGCCAATAATACATAGAGGGATTGGTTTCAATAAGATTAAGTTGAGTCCAAGAGATATAATCGCGTGGACTATTATTTTTTATTGATTTCATTGACTTTATCATTAGTTAATTTCTTAACTTTGGCTTTGAAAGTTTTACTAAACTTAGACGAGCTTTGAGTTTGCTCATCAATGTTGATTAACTGACTGTCATTTACTGACTCTTTAATGGCCTGGAGTATCATATCCATAGTTTCTTTTAGAGTAGGAGTTTTAGCTTTAGGAGGAATAACTGGAGTAGGAGTTGGCGCAGGTTTATTTGTGGTTTGAGTTGAGATAGCGTCATCATCAGTATCTCCTGTTACTATACCGAAAGCGTCGCAGAAAGCATATCTTTTAGCGAAAGTTAAAGCTGAAGCAGTTACTTGAGAATTAGACATAATATCTGTTTTATTTCCTAATGGAACTTCCATATCACTAAACTCTGAATGTCCTAATCTATGCTTAACAATACAAATTGCTTTAACTCCTTTATCTTTAGTTTCAGTTTTGATCTGATAACTAAATCCATTTTTACTAATAAAAGGCCTGGTTTGAATAACAATAGAGTCAATCGGAGCATAAGAATATAGTAGTTGGTTGTTCTTATTCTTAACTTGCTTTGACTTTTTAATGATTGGCATTTCACTTTGAAGATTAGACATTGCTTCGTCAAACGCTTCCTTAGCTTGACTTGCTTTAACTCTCTCAGCTAAGGCAACCATTCTCTCAATGGTTTCAATAGAAGATCCTTGATCGATTGCTCGAGCAATAAGATCTTCAGGAGTTGAGGGAATAACTGCTATTGATTTACTTGTTGATTTTTTAGGTGCAACAACAACCTCTACTTTTTGTTTTGTAGGCATATTATTTTTGATAACTTGATACTTCTCTTTCCTCAACGACCTTTACGCCAGGGATAATAAACCCGGCAAGAGCAGATCTTCTTATCTTGACCATATCAAGTATAAGAAAATCACGTGGAACATCAAACTCATTTTCGATAACAACTTTCTTAACCATTCTAAATTGGATCGATCCATTATCTGCTTCAATCTTATTGGCCGGAGTAATCTTATCTAATTTTTCAGCGCCTTTTTCAATATCCATTTTTCCACTTTCAATTTTTTCTGTAATTTCAACTTCTTTCTCTCTTGCTTTTTCAGCTTGTTGATTTCCGAAGATAGTCATTTTCTTTTTAACAATTCTTTCGGCTTCGGACCAATCTGACTCTAATGGCCTAAAAAGATCCATAGCATTATTTTTTGCCTCATTAAGAGGTTTAATAATACTATCTCTTTTTTCTTTGATCTCTCTACCAACAGATTTAATTTTGCCTAAAATATCTGTGGCTTCAACTAATCCCGGAGCGCTATTTATTTTTAACGATCCTGCTGATTTTATTATTGATGATACTTGCTTTTTAATTGGAGCAAGATTTAATTCGTTTTTCATTTAACTATTGACACGACTCGCAAGATTTCTTATAATGAGAATGTTCGCATTTTTCATATAAAAAACTAATACTTCGCCGTGTTATATTTTATTCCCAGATATTATTTTCTGGGATTTTTTTTAATTTGATTAGTGCTATTCTACCCATTCTATCTAAAATTGTTCTTTTTTTTACTTTCTCGATTTTAGCTATATCTTCTAATGTCATACTCTTTCCAAGTTTCTCAAAATATTTTTTATTTCTGTCGCTCAAAATTACAATTCTTTTATGGATACAATCATTTGAGAATAATTGTAGATTTTCAATTCTATTATCATTCTTAATTTCATTGATATGATGAACAACTTCTTCTGATTTTAGATATCTCCCAAGATGTTTTTCCATTACTAATCTATGTTCTAAAACACTCTTATTTTTATTAGCAAAAGGGTGATTTGGTTTTCTAATAAGAATATATCCCTTTGCTGTTTCTCTAATTCCTCCTTTCCATAATGGGTGATTTTTACCTTTATTTAATTTGTGTCCTTTTTTATATGGCATAATTAGTTTTTTATTTTTGACACAACTCTTTCATCATTTCTGTTTGATGAGGTAACGTTTCCCAATAAGCACATTTGTTATCCCAACTTTTTTCCCAACATAGAAACATAATAGTTGAAAGAAAGATTGAGATACCGGCTATCGCTAAGATTGTTTTCATTTTGACTCCTTTCTTTTAATTATCTGATAGAAGTTTGATAATGATGTTTTGAAGATTTGAGCTAAACATAACATCGAGATATCATTCTTATATTTATTCCAGGTATCTAAGTAGATTTCTGATCTAACTCTTTTTTGATACTTGGTTAATTTTTCTTTTATTTTAGTCATTTGTTAATTCCTTATTTATTTATTATCGACCTTTACTATGCTTTAACTATACTTTAATTTTAAGCTATTATTGAATACGTGTCAAGTGTTTTTTATCCACAATTAGAAAAAAGGCCTGAAATGGTATAAATGGCTCAACTAAGCCGAAAAACATAGCCCTTAATTTGACTTTAGAGCGTCTGAATAAAAAAAGTAGTAGTATAGGTTAGCTTAATAAAATAAAAACAGCCCACGTTTTCAAATGAGCCGTCTTTATCCAAGTATGGTAATTTTATTTTGCGCTTCCAGTTCCCCTTAACTTATAATATAATCTTGATCCAACAATAGCTTCTCCAGTTCCGTATCTAATAACTATATCATATACACCCCAGATAGAAGTTATCAATCCTGGCAAAAAATCAACAAAAGTCAATTCTCCTGATAAAACTAAAGCTAATGATGTTAAAATACCTGCTACCAATTTTATGATAGCACTCCAAATTGCTTTGCTATTATACCATTTTTTCATATTATTTTCTTTCCTTATTTTTTTCCATACGACCTTTGATATATTTTCCAATAAAACTTTTGTCCTGGAAAAGTTTAATCAAGCCAGTTGTGTTTAGAAAATATATAGCTCTCTCATAGCTTTTATGCTCTTTCGATAATATCCAATTATTGAGAGAAGTTATTAAATCTTCTCCAACATAAGATTTTGCTCCAGAGTCATTTGCTATGTCCCGGAAAAAACCAAACTTGTAGCATTTTCCTAATAGCTTCAAATCTATTTTTATTTCCATTTTTTTTTTAGGATCTGGATCGATAACGTTCTCTCCGATGATAGAACGATAAGCATATCCGAGAACCTTATAATTAGGCGCTAATTGTTTAATAAAATCTCCGTCAAACGAGTCAATATAATTATCATAAATAGGTAAGTATTTTCCCTTTGTTCCCATTACAACGTGATTAAAATCTCCCTCAATCCGAGGATAAATACCATTGATAGGCCTGGACCAAGCCTTGACTACAATACCCAAGAGATTATTTTCATTATTCAAAATATGATCAAAATCTTTTTCATAAGCCCGATCATAATTCGTTGGCATTCTTTTCTTATATTCTTTACCGAGATCTAACATCGCTTGAGTGATCCTTTTTGGATTATGATATTCCTCCCAAGACATATTCTTTTCAAGAGGGAGCATAGCTTTTGGTATCATTCCGTTATTTTCAACTGCTTTCCAAGGAGCAATAATAGAATTACCTCTTTTAGTAGTCCCGGATAAAATTGCTATAAAAGCGTCAGATAATATAACCCGGCCATTAACAATATATCCATTATCAAGCAACCATTTGATCGTTGAGTAATGTAATATCTTTTCAGTAACCAATCCGGTTACTTTGGTTTCGTGATCATTAACCGGCTCTCTACTGGCGCAATCCATCATATCTCCCTTAGATGTTTTTTGGACCTCTCCAATAGGATAGTATGATGAGAGATTACTAACTTTTTGAGAGATACAACTTTTTGAAGCTCCAATCCTATAAACATAATCTTTATCAGATTGATCATTAGCTTCTTTTTGTAAATCTAAACCGTGATTTTTTATCATATATTTATTCTATCTTTATTATTTTAATAAAAGTATTGATCCCGTCAAAGTTTCTAATAATACATCGCTTAGTCCCAATAGGAATTGAATGCTCAACAAAAGTTCTAAAATAAGCAAAAGCGTGACTATACTGATAACTATCTCCACAAAATACTTCAGATATTACAAAAGCAGTAGATAAAAAACTTATCGTCGTAGAAGTAATTAGGAGTTGAGTTATTTCTAATGTTCCAAACATATAAATATAAAAGCCCACAGACGGCTAAGTGAGTGAGCTTCCTTATGAAAATATAGCAAATTGTTAGCCGTCTGTCTATATTTTAACATTGTTGAAAAGAAGCTGTCAATACTTATTTGTTCCTCTCCTCTAAGATAGTAAAAATCTTAACTACATTCTCATTAATTTTTCTAATATCTTTTTCCATATGCTTCAAATGATTTTCTCTTATAAAGTAAATGTCCTGATCTATATTTTTGTGATTAATCTCACAACGTTGCTTTATTAATTTGATCGCCTCGGTATTTTTAATATCAGGATCACGAAAAAACTTAAAAATGGTAAATATAATCCCTCCAAGAATAGCGATCGAAGTAATAAGCTGTATCATATCCATTGTTATCATATTTTCCCCCTTTCAATATCTCTTTTAACATCTGATCGAATATCACTAACCCATTCTCTAATTTTGTCAATTCTTTTTTCCTGTGAATATCCTTTTAATCGACCTAAGTTATCGTCTATTTTTTCTTTAATCTCTTTTCCTGAATACTCAATATATTTATAATACTCGTCCTCAGTCATTACACGGCTTTCTTTATCTCCTCGAGGTTTTATCTTGGTTGCCTTTGACGGCACAGTTATCCATAATTCATTTTTAGCTAAAAACTTAATCGTTTCATCTTTAGTTTCTTTAACCGGTTGTAATTCAGTTAGCGCTTCTCCCTTAATTGGTTGGCCAAATACATTAAGTTTAGGTTTTAGCCCGGAGGTTAATCTTAAATTAGATAATATCTTTTCTTTAATAGTATTGGTTGTATAAATTGTAGGATCAAAATATCTGGCCGTTTGTTTGAATAAATTAGGAATAGGACTTGTTGCCTGTTGAGCTACAAATCTTTTTAGATAGTTCTTATTCATTTCAGGATCACTTATAAGGTTTACCAATTCTGACGGACCACGTAAAAATGACATATCTAAAATAGAACTGGCTGATCCAACAAGAGATAAGGTAACTCTATTAAATAAATCCTCGTCTTTGATGTTTGTATATTTACTACTATCAAAATAGTTTCCAACAATAGTCATTGGGATTGCCATTGGTCCCCAGTTTTGATATGGATACCAAGTATTGCCAATCTTAATTGAGTTTTCGCGCCAACCGGAGTCTTTGAGTTGCTGTTTCTTTTTATAATTCAAAGGACCATTGCCACTTAATTTTTCGTCAGCAGCTAAAGTAGCAAAATAGATCATAGCCATAGTCCCTAAAGCTCCTCGAGTTAATGATTTCCCTCTTTGCCTGGCTGTTAGTTCGCTATGATAGTATTTATAGAATAATCCACCCTCTTGAAAATATGTTTTCCCTTTTATCTTAACAGGTTTAATAAAGCCACGTTTTAATCCAAGAGGAGTCCAATCTAAACTATTATTTACAACATTAGCCACAATACGAGTAAATGGTAAGATAAGTTTTCCTCCAGGAACTTTGTTAGCAAGACGTCCTAAGTTTTCAGAAAACAAACCAATAATTCCCTCAGGTTTTTGAGTATATGTTCCTCTTGATGAAAAATACTGAACTTCAGGATCTGATTTTAATTCATCTTTTAATTCTAATACCCTCCTCCTAACTTCTTCGCCTCTCAATCCCTCATTGACTGCTATCTCTCTTGCTTTCCCGTAGGCCTCCATTCCTCTAAATCCCTCTCTGGCCAAAGCGTCCCCGGCCGCCATTAAGCGTCCGACATAATCGAATAAATTAAGCCACTTAGCTTTTCCAGTAAATATAATTGGCTTTCGGCCGTATTCCTCATACTTTGATGTTTCTCCCTCTTTCCAAATCTCAACGGCTCTTTTTTTACCAGTTCTAAGTCCCTCCATTAATCCAACCATAGCAGTAGGAAACTCTTTAGGATTTCTTGCCGTTAAAGTAGCAATTTCTCCAAGTCCTTGAGATAAGTTTCCGAAGTTATTTTTAATTTGAGTAGATCCACCTGAAAGAATTGACATATACCATAAATGCCAGGCCTTATCAGCATAAGTTGGCTCAATCAATTTCTTAGCTTTTGTTAAGAATGAAGTTAGATCTCCTCCAGTTTCTCCCTCGATCTTTTTTAATCGAGAAGTTAGATCTCTTATGATATCATTTTCTCCGGCTATTGCTTCCATTTTGAATTGCCTAAAAACATTAGAGGCCTCAGTTCTTAATCCGGCAACAGTTTTCATAACTCCTTGAAGTCGAAACAGCTTCTCTTTAATAAGGGCTAATTCCTTGCCTGAGGCAGTTTCAGTAGTCGTTTGTCTAATTGTATCTCTAAGGTCTTGCGCCATTTCTGCGACAATCTGACGGCTCTTGAGGACAGTTTCAGCATTGGCGATAGATCCTGGCTCAACTTTTAATAGATCTTCAACAGTTACTCCAACTTCATTAGCTAATTGCTTTAGATTTTCGTCAGTTTTAGATATTCTTTGCTTCTTAAACTCTCCTTGCTTTTCAGCAATTCCAGTTAATAAAGTATCAACGTCATCAGGAGCATTAATCTTATCAGGATTAAAAGATTTTCTACCCTTAACAAACTCTCCCGTCTTGAGTCCGGTCCCTGAAAATAAACCTGTTCGTTTCTTAGTTTCAACTACAACCTCATTAGCTGTTTGAAAAATACTATTTATCCTATCTATCTGATCTTGGTTATAATCTTCAAATGTATCTTTTTTAGTTTCTGATAATTTAATTTTCAATGCTTGTAACTGTTTTCTTGATTGACTATATTTCTCATAAGCCAATCTGGCCTGTTCAGAGTCCTTAAATCCTAATTCAGTAACAAGATCATCTCCTTTTTGAGCAAACTTAGATGTTTTTTCTCCGGTAACTTCAGGAAGTAATCCTTGCTTATTAGTATATTTTGATAATTGCTTAATAGGATCTCCACTTAATACTGATGATAATTCTCCTACTTGATTTTGTAATTCATTAACTTTGCTTTCATTTTTAATAAACTTCTTTTGTTTTAATGCCGGTAATTTGGTTGGCTCAGCTTTCGGTTTAACTATCTTTTTCTCTACTCCCTTAGTTGCTTGGGTGTAGATGTCTGTTAGTTGAGATTTGGTTTTTAATATATCTTTATTTAAGACAATTATTTCTTCTCCACGAGTAGAAGCACCTTTACCAAAAATTCCAGGGTAGGTTTCATTTTTATAATAGTCAAACCCTTTATTCTTTAAGAAATCTTGTAACTTTACTTGTCTTGCATCTATTTTGGCAAAGTCTGGATTTTTTACAAATAAATAATCATCTAACAAATTTTCTTGTATTTTTGAAAGTTCGTCTCTTTTTAATGCGCTTAATCCATCTTTTAATATTTTTTGTTGTCTTTCTGGGTTAAATGATTTAAACAATTTTTCCCCTTGATTAAAGTTATCCTTACCAATAAATTCTTCTAATAACTTTGTATTAGTTAAATCAGCTTCTTTTCCACCTATTATATAACTATCCTTAACTCCACCATAAGTTTTTGCCAATTCTTTATTTGGTGTCGTATAAATAGCTTTACCTTTAATATCAGAAGAAACTTCGCTAGTTCCTCTAAATACTTTAGGTTGTGCCTTCACAAACTCCTCTGCACTCTTATACTTCTTTGCTTGCTTTTTGATGGTTGTTGGTGTGAATTCTGCTAAATCTTTAAACTTCTTCGTAAGTCCTTTTTCAATAGCCTTAGCTTCTACGCTTAATGCTACTCCAGATGGTTTTCCTTTAGGTTTAATTGGTTTAATCTTTTCTGGATAATAAATAAACTCTCCCTCAAAACCCTCTGCTTTCGGTTTTAATAAATCAGATTTTTTAACAGTCGTTTCAGTAATTTCAGGTTGACCTCTCTTAAATCCAAGATTTTCTCTAAAGTCAACAGCGTCTTGTTTTTTAGTGAAAACAAACTTACCCTCTTTTAATACAATTCCTTTTTCATCTACCCTATAAATTTTGATCTTATTTTCCCCTGTTAATCTATTGTATTGATCCAAAGTTTTTTCTATATCTTTAGGACTTTTAATATCTAACATTTCAGTCCTATTTCTAATTATGAGTTCTGCTTCTTTTTTTGTATATCCTCTTTCAATCAATTCATCAACACTCCTTGCTCCTTTAGTAGTTGGTTCAACTTTCGGTTTAGTTTCGGTTTTTGGTTTTGGTTTGACTGGTTCTCCCCAATAACCAAATTCAGTAATATCATCTCCGGCAAATTGAACTTCTTTTACTTTTACCTTAAACTCTTGTATTGGCACATTCTCAGTTAAGCTTTCTCTTCTGGCCTTTTCCTTTGAAAATGTAACCCAATCGCCAGTTCTTAATTCATTTTTTGGTCCGGCTCTATATATTGTTATTGTAGAATTAGGTTTCCCTTTTATTCTTTGTAATACATCAATACTCTCTTGATATTCTTTACCTCCGTGCTTATAAATTTCTGGTCGTTCATAAAAATTAGGCAAACTTTCTTGTGGTATATTTGAAGCTACTCCACTTTTACTTGGTCTATGAGACATTTTATAATCATCAATAGAAGTTTTACCAGTTAATTCTTCCCAAAACTTAGATACCTGTTCTTGGCCACGAATTCCCCTATCTCTTAATTCTTGATTAATTTTACCTCCTGATAATTCATAAAAATCTTTTCCATTATCATATTCCATTGCTTTTGTAAATATCTCTTGATCAATCTCCGACTTTTTAACTTGCTTTTCAACTGGAACTTCCTCAACTGGTTTTCTTGCCTCTCCCATTGTTTCCCTGATCCTTTCAGTAATAAATCCCTCTTTGGCTAAGTAATAATTTATAAACTCTGAGAAGTTAGGAGCAATTTTAATAGCTTGTTTAGAATTAGTTACTACTTCCTTAACTGCCGTAGCAAATTTATCAGCATATCTTTCTCTGGTTTCTCCTGGCGATAATTTTTCTACATCTTTATTAAAAGTTTCTGTCAATAATTTAATCTTAGCTGATATTTCTTTGGCCGTAGCATTCCCCTCTAAACTATCAATAGCATATTTAATAATAGAGCTTTCAATAGGTAATTTATATTTATTATAATCCGGGATTAAATCTGATAACTTATTATTGATATCCGAGCTTATCTTCTGATCTAAATAATGGCCTAATTCGTGGGCCAAATTTCCACCCGTAGTTTTATCAGTAGTATAAATAGTTGATCGCTTTGTCTTATAATCAAAAACATATTTTGCCGCGATAGTTTTTCCATTTAGATCTCTACCAAGAGTTTTGACAACCCTATAATCGATATCCTCTTTTCCTTTGATAAGATTTTCCAGGACCAATTTATTATCGGTATGTATATCAATAACTCTATCTTTGAATGGGATTTTTAGAATACCCTCAGATTTTACCGGGACATTTTTGACTACTTCATTAACAATTTCTTTAGCAATATCAGTAGTAATTTCTACGTTAGCTTTTTGTTTTCCTAAATTAGGAGCTTCATAAATTATTTTTCCATTTTTATCAGTTACTCTCGCAATATCATTAATCCCGATATTATCACCTCTATAATAACCACTATTTGGATCTTTGTATGTTTTACTTCTTGCTTCTGGTTTAATTTCAATTATAACCTCTCCTTTGCCACCACGCATTTTTAATGCACCTTGTGCTGTTTCAACATCTTCGGCAAGCCAAGTTCTATTTACTTTACCTTTACCAAATCCTATTTGCTCACCACTAAACCCTCCTTGTTTTATATTATCCCATTCCAATAAAGTAGTTCCTCTAAACAATGGTTTTATTCCATTATCACTAATACCTTTTTGTCTTGTTATAATTCCATTTCTAATCCCTGAATATAATAATTTTAATGGAGTGCTTAATGGCTTAAATCCAATAGCAATAGCCGGAGCAGCTATTTGAGTAATTTTTCCTTTGGCTTCTTTAGATATAGGTAACTTTTCAAATCCTGCTTTAATTCCCTTAGGAGCAACCTTTAATGTTCCAACTTGAGTAGCAATAGTTGCTAAACTAATTACCGGCTCTCTTAGGATCTCTTTGCTTTCATCAGAAATAGGAGTAATGTCAAGTCCTTTTTCTCCTAAGAATGATCCAAGTTCTCCTAATTTTTCAAATCCATAACTAACTGCCTTTGCCGGATATTTGAGGACAGGCACTTCTTTCGCTGCTTCCAGTTCTGTTTGTAATAATAACCATTGAGGTATCAATCCAATTAAAGAAGAAGCAACATTAAGTCCACCGGCTAATCTTTTAACCGGAGTATCCATTGTAGATTTTTGAACAACAGATCCCTCTCTAACTGGCTCTACTTCAAATAAGTCGCTAACCTTATTAACAACATTAGTAAATGCTTCTGCCGGGACATTAAAAACTTTCTCAGCTACCCGGCCAAGTATTCCACCCTTTCCTTGAAGTTCTAATTTAGGAGCAGTAATATCTTCTCCACTAAAATCAGGAGTTTTGAAAAATGACGGAGCGCCCTGAGATATAGTCCCTCCTAATTTCTTTTCTCTAATATATTTATCAAGAGGATCTTCGGCCGGAGCCGTATATAAAGAACGTCCGAATATGGACTCGTATTGAGTGTTCTTTTTATTTTGTTTTCCGAAAATAGAGTCGTATGACATAATTTTTAATCATATTCAGGCACATAATCCTCATAATGAGTTGGATTAGCATAGCTCTTAAATGAGTCATCAAAATCTTTAGCACTATATCCTGCAGAAACCCAAGTATTCTTTTCTCTCCTATATGTATCAGGCGAAACAAATCCGTCTGCTCCTGCTTGAGAAGATAATGATCCGGCCATAGTTGATCTAACTTCTTGAGTTGTTGGCTCATCATCAGTTCCAGTTCCAGTCCCGGCTGATCCTAAATCTTTAATCGTTTCTCCTGTTATTTTATTGATGAGTAATACTCTCTTTCCGGCCGTAACAATAGCAGTATCTTTGTCCCTGGTTAATTTAGAAACATATTCAGGATAATATCGAGCAATTTCATCAGCTTGTAATTCCTCGGCTTCTCCGACTTCAATTTCAACATCTGCTTCAGCTCTCTTACTATAATAATTTAATTCCTCAGCAGTTAATTCTCTATCATATTTTAATTCACTAAGAACAGTTTTAGCTGTATCAACAGATCTTTCTTCTCCTCGATCAACTTGATTAAGTAATCGAGTTTCTTTATTTTGTAATCGATCTAATTCAGCTCCGGCCATATCTTGTATCTTTTTATTTTGGCCAACTCGTCCTGCTTCTCCAAGCCAGGGATTATCATTAACTGTTCCGATAGCTTCATTCATATCAGCATTGACTTTATCAATCTCATCTTGGACTCCTTGTAATTCTGTCTTGACATCTGCTAAACCTGAGTCCTCATATAATCTTTTATAAATATCCTCATAAGTTTCTGTTACTGGAGCAAAGACGCTTGTTTCTAATCCCTCAATCCCATACTTCTTATAAACATCATCTCTTATTTCTTTTTCTGATTTTTCTGCCGGGATCAAGGCCTGTAATAATTCATTAGGAAACTCGCCACCTGATTGAGCGATCAATCCAACTAAATTAGTAATTTCTTCAGGCGACATATTTTCATAATCTCCAGTTATTTGAGTCCAGTCAATTTTATCAGGAGTAACACCAAGAGCTTGAGCTAATTGATTTGGATCTGTATATCCAACTCCAGTAGTTTTATTATAAATTGTTCCTCCTCTATTTTCTAATTCAGGATAAGTTGTTGGAGTAACTGGCGCAGTAGGAGTTACTGGAGCAGGAGTCCCTGGAGGAATAGCGTCAGGAGCGACAGGAGTCCCAGGAGTAGGAGTTCCAGGCGTGGGAGCTACTGGAGTAGGAGCTACCGGAACATTGGGATCAACTGGAGGAGTGGCCGTAGGATCTACTGGTTTCTCAGGAGTTATTTTGGTCCAATCAATTAAATGAGGAGCAATACCTAAGTCGGCCGCTAATTGAGCAGGATCAGCATATCCTTGACCAGTTTGAGTATTAAAAATAGTTCCATTTCTATTAACTAAATTATTGTAATTGACCTTTGGGATAATCGGAGCAACTGGTTGAGGAGTAACTGGAGGAGTCGAAGTAGGAGCAGTCGGTTGCTGTAATGCCTGGTTATATATATTTGGAGGATTTGTTTGAGCATTAGGTAATGACTTCGGTAACTGATTGATTGGAGTAGATGTTTCCTCCTTGATTTGCGTCCAATCAATTTGATGAGGTTGAATAGCTAAATCTTTTGCCAAATCTTCTGGCTTAGCATAGCTTTTTCCAGTTAAAACATTAGATATAGTTCCACCTTTGTTAATTAGATCTTGATATTTTATCATATTAAAAGTTTCCTATATTATTATTATTTACTTCACTTGTCGACCCTTTCAAAACGTCAATTTTTCTAAACCTTTGCCTACCTTTTCTAACCTCTTTAGGTTTTTGCTCCTCGATCCTATCCCATATTTTATCTAAAATAGCACTCGCTTCAGCCAGTTTAGCAAGCGAGTCATTTCTACGTCCGGCTAATTTACTTCCTAATACTATTGACTCAGCTTTTAATATAATAGCTTCGTCCCCGTCCGGTTCTGAGTCAGCGAAAGGAGTTAGATCTCCGTCAGCAGTTAGATCTGCAACAGATTGTTGACCATACATTGCTATAGTATCTCCAACACTACAAGCATTTCCATTAATATAGATATTACGATCAAACTCAGCCCAAACCTTATCAGTCCCGGTTGAGTATTCTTCTAAGTATTTCAAATAATCCTCATAAGCAATCTTTACATATCTTTCTCCGTCAACTGTTATCAAAAAAATTGATTTGGTCCTGAATAAAGTAGCATAAGGATAATTTCCAGTTGCGTCTATTAAATCACTATTATTAGAGGCCTCTAAAAATGGCCAGGGTTGATAACTACAAGACCAATCCTTAGCCATATTGAGCCAACGTTTTATCATTGTTGTTGTTATAAAAGTTGAGGTTGCTAAAATTGTTAGTCGATCCCTTAACTCTGTTTGTTGATTTGCGAATGTCATAATTTTTCTCCTTATTTAATTAAACTGTTCCGTCGTGTAATACCTTAAAAGTATTACCTGCGACTCTTATTTCTAAATACTGGTTTCCTGATCCTGCTGATCCAGATCCTCCAGTAGTTCCACTTGTAACTGGTATTTTGAAAGATGTTGTCCCGTCATAAAATCTTGGATCAGTCCCGTCATACCACATATCGCCGTCTGCCGGGGAGTTATGGACTTCACTATTTAGCCCGACTACATCAACATCTAATGTATCTATATATGCTGTTGCCCATTTTTTAGAACTTGTCCCAAGTGTTGGCGCTGTTCCAGTATTCGATGGGTAAAAAGAACTTGCTCCAAATAAATATGTTTCTGACGCTGCTTCGTTAATATCATACACTCTTAAAGAAATCTTATCTACTGATGAATAAATACTGGCTGTCTTTTTATTTGTAGTATTATAATCATAAAAAAGTAATTCATTAGCATTAATTTCTAATCCCCAAGCTTCATCACCCTTGCTACCGACATAACTTCTTAAAACATTACTCGTAATATATATTCTTGCGTCGGCAGTATTAGTTGAAGTTTTAATACTACCTGCTACAAGATCTGCTCCTACTATATTTATAGCTGTCCCGGTAAAGTTCCAATAGACAGTTGTGCTTCCAATATAAAACTTTGCTAAATCGCTATCTGAGTCATCTAATCCTAATATAAATCCATTAGCATTATTATTAAAATCTGTTTTCCCGGCTGCGATATAGACATCTCCCTTTCCCGGATCTATTGCTAAAGTAATTGTCTTAGATGTTATCGTTCCGGCTGTTAGTTTAGAAACTGCCAAACTATCAATTTTAGCATTGGTTATAATAGCGTCCTTGATATTAGCCGTATTGGCAACGAACTCATTTACGCTTACTAAATTAGCTTCTAAGTTATCGACATTAATCTTATCTGAGTTTTGGCCGTCGTGATCGTGAGGTTCCACAATAAAAAGAGAATTAGGTTTTATCTCCTCATTAGATATCTCCTCATTAGTGTTTATAGGAGAGGCCTCTTTTATTTCATTTTCGATAACTTTTTCTGTCATTTTAGTTGATCAGCAAGACCGACAAGAGTCCTCAATTCAAATTGAGTAATCCTTGCTCCCGGCAATGCTTTTTCGTTATAATCTTTCAAATAATTTTTCAAGAAACCTACTTGATCAAGTGATAATTCTATTTCTTTCTCATCTCTCCTCCAAACATCATTTGACTTATCAACTAAGTCAAGATAATTTCTATAATCACTCATCTTATACTTACTACTATCAAAAGCAGATAAAAGACGGACCAAACATACTGGATCGTGCTGATCATAAATCAATTCCTTATTATCATTTCTCATTTCCTTATTGTCTTTATCTAACTTATTTTTAATTGTGAGTTTTAATGTTATTGTTTTCATATTTTTAATGTTGAGTTAACTCTGGCATACCAAAGTTAGAACTCATACTTTTAATTCTTGGAGCATTATTAGCATTGGGAGTCAATTCGAGTCGACGTTCGAATATCCTACCCTCTCCGTGAATAGCAAACTCTGCTTCAGTCCCGTTTTCTGTGCTGAAAGACGAAGCTCCGTCTAAGGTTTTTGCAACAGTCCAGGTAGAAGCATTATTAAACTTATATTTCAAAGCAAATGAACAACTTTTAGGAAGTGGCTCTAATACTACTAATGTAGTGCTAAATTGTTTTCTTTGATCAGGACGTCTTGCGTCATATTCTAAATCCTCATAAACACCACTTGCCTTAACAGTAGCGCTTAAAGCGTCAACTCCATAAGTTGATCCACTTTTCCAAGCTACTAATAGAGTTCCATTTACCATTGAAACTGCGCCAATATCAATTCCAGTTATAATTCCAGGCGAGGGGATATAATCAAGGTTGAGAGCATAGTCAAAGTTTTGTTCTGATCTTCCCCAAGAATAAACTCCACACTTTGAAGAAGAATTACCCGATACTCCAAACATTGCTAATCCTTTTCTATTACAAACTCCTCCAGGTAAAACAGATCCTCCGTCAGGAAATCTAAACAATGGGACATTGCTAACTAAATCGATAGGATATACTTCTCCGTCAACTCCGGCCTGAGCTAACATAAACTCTGTTGTTAATAATGCATTTATACCTTTAGCCGGAAGTAATCTTTTTTTAAGATAATGAAGAGCAGTTAAGGCCCAAGAATAATAATATGCTTTTTCAGCATTTCCCTCATCAGTCGTTCCTATAATGACTTGCTCATCAACATCAAAAAGACATTTTGCTAAACTCCCTGGCTGTAATCTAACTGCTTGAGCCGTGAACGCTGCCGAAGCATAATCAATCAATGCTAAATACTGATCATTACAAATAAGAAACTCGCCAAGAGCTTTTTTCATTGTATGCCAAGTTGCCGCAGTTAAAGTTGTATTCCAGTCGTGAGCAACATCAGCTCCCCAAGTCCCGTCATCTGCCTGAGTTACTAATATCCGGCTTATCTTAGTATCACAAGCCCAGTAAAGATATCCGTTCCATTCGTCAGCGCCTTTAATTGCTCCATTAGCGTCAGTATATTCTAAGGTCCAGGTTGTCCCTTTCCTTTTATAAATCTTTCCAGTATCTCCAAATCCATAAGCATTTCCGTCAGAGCAAGGGACAATAAATCTAATAAGATCAGTTACAATCGCTACTGACTCTTTAACTAAGGCCTGATTACAAGTCAAAACATTATCTCTACTCCTTATATCTAATCCATATCCAAATTGAAATGATCCGGCAATACCTTTATTGTTTTCGCCAGAGATCCCTCCCTTAAACTTTCTTGTAGTATAAATTGGCATTATTTTTTATTCTTCCTTTTTCTTGGGAAGTTAGGTTTCTTACCTGTTACTTTACAAATTTTTCGTCTTTTTCCTTTTGGCATAATTTTATGAACTTATCCTTGCCTCCATAAAGAGGCAAAGGAAATCCACAAGGATTAGTCAGTATCTGTATCAATAACAGTAATCGCTCCAGTTGAAGCACCAGTGTAGTTATTCATAGCAATACCTGATCCACTTGAAACTGCTGTGATCGTAGTATTACATTTGAAAATCTTGTTTTCAGTAATCATAACTTGACCGGCTGTTGGAGTTCCGTCAATTTGAATACCAGTATCAGTTGTTCCAGTTCCACAAATAAGGTTATTAGCAATTAAGTTAAAACCTCTATTCGTAGTTGTTGGGACGTATTGAATACCAATACCTGATGTTGGAACCCAAAAAGTGTTGTTGACTGCTTTGTTACGGCTTCCATTCATATAAAGACCGGCAGTCGCACAAGATAGAAAGCTACAATCTTCAACAATTAAATCAACTGAGTCGAAAGTACCTCCTGAATAAATCCCATAAGTTCCTGTGAAGAAACAGTCGTGAACGTGAGTTTTATAAACGGCTGCAGTATGATCAATATCAATAGCGTTATAAGCACCTGATACAATAAAGCCAAGTCCGGCAATTTCAATACCATTAGCTTCAATGCTAAAGATGTGATGATTAGCTGCACTTTGCTTCATAGAACAAGGACCATACATTAATCCAGTAGTTCCTGATCCGAATATTCTTAATCCTTCAACGTCAAGAGCAATTTCAGCGCCTTCATCATATACTCCTGGAGCAATGATAATTTGATCGTTTGATTGAGCTGCGTCAACAGCACTTTTGACAGAAGTATAAACTTTTTCAGTTCCGTCTAAGTAAGGTTGATGTTCTCGAACAAATTGTTCGTAGCCAGTAGCAGTTGACTTTATTACATAAAGAGTTCTGCCAAATACTTTACCTCGCTTATCTCGGTTATCGATTGACTCTTTGATATCTATTAATCTATTTTTAATCATTTGAGTAAACCTTTCAATTAATTTCTCTACCGACCTTTCCGGCTTGGTTGCCATATCGAAGTTTGGATAAATCCGTTCCGATATCTCGCACTTAGAGAAATCCTGATTTATTATCAGGGCAAAGGGCTTATAAAAGCCCAATGCTCTAACAATAAGGTTAGACCTTTACCCACATATAAGCTAATGCTTTTCTGCGTTCGTCAAGGATTTTAGCACCATAAACAATCAAGCCCTTATATGCTTTTCCGAAGTTTCCAATTAAATCTTCAATTCCAGTTTCTTTGAACTCCATTGCAAACGTAATAGCTGACTTATGTCCTGCCATTATGTAATAACCAGTAGTATTATTACCAGATACTTGTTGATTTTGGAATACTTGAAAACCAGAAATCCAACCAATTAGACCCTTTTGAACAACATCTGCATAAGCACTTTCGACTGCCGGGGTAAAACTCTCTGATCGGCGAATTAAACCTGCGATCTTGGCGTTAATAGTGATCCAACGATCATCTTGAGGTATTTCATTCTCATCTAACTTTTCTTTCAACTCATCAATAGTTTCAATAATGTTTACTGAAGTAACAGTTTTAACTGCTGCTGCTTCAACAACATAAGCAACTCCTGCCAATGCACCTCCGTCATAAGACTGAGTATCATCATCACTATCATTTTCAATTACAATAACTGTTGCAGAAGCTCGACTATAAATCCTATACCAATCTGTGTGACCTGTGCCTTTTATACCCAATCCAATCATAGCGTCAGTAAAAGCAGTCCCAACACCAACAACTGCTCCAGTCGTAACTGTAACGGTAATTGTTCCTGTTGACTCATCAACACCAACTCTGTTTCCAGATCCAGTATCGGCATATAAACCAAGAACATAACTATCAACTTCCTGCTTTAGTTGCTTAGTTGCTCTTTCGAGTAAAGCACTTTCAGGATCATTGACATAACTTTCAAACCTACTTAGAGATAAAATCTTGAAGTAATACGCCTTTTGCTGATCTGGGTTAAGAGTTCCCTCGCTTTCGGTTGGGTCCTCAGCCGACATATCTGCGCCGGTGTATGTATTCATCGTTAAATCGCCAAACGTCAATACACTAAAACTTTCAGCTCCACCCTCACTAACTAATTTTTCATAGTCGCTATTTGTGATCATTGGTTGAACTGCAGTTTCGTAGTATTTTTCTAACGCTTTGGCCGCAAACTTTTCGCCTAAATTTGTTCCGTAATCGTCCATATTAATAATCTTTCATTATTTCTTTCTGCGACTTGATAAAAGATTAGATGATAGTCATTTTTTTCTCTTGGACCAATTTTTGATATACCTGAGGTTTGTTTTTCCTTAGATCCGACGCTTCCTTAGCAGTATATCCTTTTTTAGGAGGTAGAGGCGGTAGATGTTCTCCACCACTTCCGTCCTCTAATCCAGGAGTTACTGTAATAGGATCGGCCGGAGTAAGATCTTCAGGGATAGTAGGAATTGAGTCGAATAAGAATTGTTTAGCAAGATTAAGTAAGTTTATTTGTCCGGCATTTTCAGGCGAACAAGCAAACTTCTTAAAAGCATACTCTCCTCCTAAATCCTCTAATGCTTTACGCATTTCAGGAGTTAGATCAGGCACCATTTTAGCATAATCGTCATTCCATTTTTGCTTGGCCTCGAGAGTTGCTATACGCTTCTTATCCTTTAGCTTTAACTTTTCGGCATTTTGTTCTGCCGTATCAAGTAAAGCAAAGTCAGGTATGCTATCTTCTAATTCTTTTTCAGAAAGAACTTCGTTAGATTGCTCTAACTGCACCTCAAGCTCAGCTTTTTCTTGAGCCAGTTGCTTATTCTCAAGCATAATGCGTTGATTTTCAGCAGCCGACGCACCGAACTTTGTTTTATAATCTACATCGCCAACCGGAGGTGTTTCGACTGGTGGCGTTGTTTCTTTAGGAGTTAGCTCTCCCTCCGTTCCTGTGGGAGTTGGAGGAGTTTCCTCGTTCCCGTTAGAGTTTGGAATATACATACTTTTAATCCGTCCATTCATCTATAATGGACTTTCGAAAATGTCAATTATAGCTTATATGGGTTAGGAATTGTTAAAATTACTTACTTTCTTTTTTAATAACCTTGATGATATCAGCGTTCTTTTGTAACCCTTTGATATCAACTTTCATTTCCTTAGCAACTTTCCTTAACTCTTTATTAGTTAAAGTACTAAGATCAACCATATCCTCATCAACATTACTTTCAACATCAACTGGATCACTATCTACTTCTTCGACTTCTATTTCTTCAACTTCAACTTCGGTTTCTGCTTCGACTTCCACTTCATCACTAATATCAAAATCTGATTTTTGACTATTAGTTAAATAATCTCTCCTGCCCATTAGTATTTCCCGTTCTCCTGGGGAAACTGAACTTGGACCTTTCTCTAAAATGTCTTGTAATAATTGGCCACCCTTAAAACCAAATGGCTCAATTATTTCTTTTTTTTTCTTATCCATTTTTTTATATCCTTATATTATTTTTAACTCGACCTTTAATCAAATTATAATTCCATTATCGAACTTTCTTCAAATTCGGTAAATTACGCCTTAACTGATCTTCAAGTATCTTAGCATTTTTCTTAGGCGACTTAACTATATTAACTATTAAATCAAATATACTTATCCGGTCCTTAATAGATCTATCAACCAACGAATTAGCGTCTATCAATCTGAGATTAAATAAAGATGAAGAAGATATAGTCATTTCTCTTTCAATTAATTCTTTGACTAACAATTCTCTTTCTCCAGTCAGGAATGTAGCAAGATCATTGACGTCAATCTTATCGGTATTCAATATAGTTTCCCAACGATCATATTGAGCTTTGGCTTGAGGGCTTAACTCCTCATAATTCTTTCCTATCTTCTTTAATGTTTCTGTTAATATATTCATTTATCTTGGATTGAAACTTCCATATACAACTGACTGTCATCAGTAGTTGAATTAGTTGAAGCTATCAATCTAACACAATTAAAATTAGGTTCTTCTATTGTAAAACTAAATATATTATCTCCAACTGCCGACGCGCTTAATGTAATAGTTTCTAACGCGGTCCTAAGGACACTTTGAGGAGTGCTTGTCGTTGTTGGCTGTGCTATTGGACTCCAGTTAGCCCTATTAACGCTTTCAACTGGATTTTCACAAGCGTTATCATTAGATCCGGCTATTGTAATCGTAATCTCTGAGTCGGTATTTGAGGCATAATGATTTCCTGAAAATGTAAGCAAATTAGCTAATCCAACATAGAATGGAACGCTCGAGGTCGTGTAGGCGCTCGTATGAGGCGACTCTGTGCTTGTAGCCGTAGCTGTTGTTGAAGCAAACGTTAAAGGACTTGATGAAGATGTCCCGAATAATGAATAAATCCGTCCTCTATCAGTATTCTTTGAAACAACTGATCCAATCATAAGATCATCAGAAGTCATTTGGTCCGACTTTTGATCCGGCTCAATGTTAATTTCTATCGACTTGCTATCAAATACAAACCATAGACCTACTATGATTAAGATAACTGCGATAACTTTTAATAAATCATAAAATGTTTTCATATTTTTTTCTCCTTATTAGTTAATGAATTGGTTGAATTGAAAATACTCCAGTTCCCTCTATTTGAGGAAGACAATTTGTTGAACTTCCACGCCTAACTTCTGTATTAGCACCAATAACCCAACTCCCACCTAC
>Ga0208904_1000823_pt1 | contig 23143 bp, 21 predicted proteins | sample AntAceMetag02UKB_FD_184774 | JGI IMG/M metagenome (GOLD analysis project Ga0208904, IMG submission 184774) | Saline lake microbial communities from Ace Lake, Antarctica - Antarctic Ace Lake Metagenome 02UKB (SPAdes) (version 2) | ecosystem: Environmental > Aquatic > Non-marine Saline and...
CAAATTATTAAAGCGACTTTAATTAGTTGCTTTTTTTTTATAAATTTTAGTTAAACTAATTGAATGTATGGTATTTAAGTGTTAATATATATATGAGGTGATTAATTATGAAAATTCAAGAGGTCGAAGCCCTTAAACAGGCGATACTCGACAAGAAAAATTCTTTATCTGAAAGTAAACTAAAAAATATATGTGAAGATTTTGACAAACACTATATTTATGATTCAACGAGCTTTGAAAATGGCGACTTTACTTTTGAAGATGTAATTTTCTTGTTAGAAGACCATTCTAGACAGTTCCCGGACAAGAGTGAATCTGTGAGAAAAGCGATAATTAACAATTACCATGCAATCAAAAATACTCACCGATTTGTAAAAGAGGAACACCAATTTGATGCAACAATAGTGAAAGACTTGCATCAAACACTAGTTGATGGAATTATTAATGGAGGAGTGTATCGAACGAGAGATTTATTCATTCTTGGAGCGAAACATGTACCACCTACTTACTTGAAGATTTATAGCAAGATGGATCGTTACTATGCAGAGTTGAATAATCCAGAATTAAAGGGATTAGAAAAAGCAGCGTTTGCACATTTGCAAATATTGAAAATCTATCCTTTTATGGATGCAAACGGAAGGCTAGCAAGACTCTTACTGAATTTCCAATTAGAGTTGGAAGGTTTTCTACCAATTTCAATCACCAAGGACTTACGAAACGAGTATTATAAAACGATTGATGAATTTAAGATCAATAAGAAAATTGAACCATTCACAGAATTTATAGCAGGACTTGAAGAAAAAAGAATAAGAGAATTTTTAAAGAGAGACTAATTCTCTCTTTTTAATGTAATGGAGGCGCATATGATTTATGTAAACTATCCTTTTAAAGAAACGCAAAGACTTTCTTTTTATTTAGCTACAGAAGAATATCTTGCAAAACAGTATCCTGAAGCGGAATACTTCTTTATGTGGCAAGTATATCCTACTGTTATTTTTGGTAGAAATCAGTTAATAGAAAATGAAGTAAACCTCGATTTTGTAAAGCGCAATAACATTGAATTTTACAGAAGAAAATCTGGAGGAGGTTGTGTATACTCTGACCCTTCTAATATTATGTTTTCTTTTATCACGCCTACATTTAACAAGGATTTTGTGTTTCAAAACTACTTAGAAAAGATTGTAACCCTATTAAAGGAATTGGGACTAAACGCTTATTTCTCTGGTAGGAACGATATTTTAATTGACGGTATGAAAGTATCTGGAAATGCATTTTACCGTGTGAACAACCGCTCTGTAGTGCATGGAACCATGCTTTATAACACCGATATATCTGTAATGGTAAAAGCTATAACTCCAGACAATGAAAAATTAATATCAAAAGGAATTGATTCGGTAAGAAGCAGAGTAACGAATATTGCTGATCATTTGGATATTTCTATTGAAGACTTCAAGAAGCATTTTAAAGATAATATTTCTAGTGGTAATATTACGTTAACGGATCAAGATATTGAAGGTATTCGTAAAATTGAAGAATATTACTTAAAAGAAGAATTTATTTACGGAAAGAATCCGAATTATACCATTCACAAAAAAGGCAAAACAGAAGCTGGAATTATTGAAATATCAATTGAATTACGAAACAATATTGTCAAGAACATCAATATGCTTGGGGATTATTTCCTAATTGAAGATGCGGATGTATTTTTAGCCTTATTCAAGAACATCGCTTTTGAAAAAGAACGTTTTTCAGAAGTTTTAGATGCAATTGATATTAGTGAATATATATATAATTTAAAGAAAGAAGAATTTTTAAGCATTTTATTTTAGTAAAATCGATTATTTTTGATATAATATTTTTAGAGGTGTAATCATGCAAGAAGTTAAACAAACATGTCTTTTTAACGAGCATGTAAAATTAAATGCAAAAATGGAAGAATTTGCTGGATATGAAATGCCAATTGTTTACAAGACAATCAAAGAAGAACACAACGCTGTTCGTAATGAGGTTGGGATGTTTGATGTCAGTCATATGGGTGAATTTATTGTAAATGGTGTGGATTCAACAGCGTTTGTAGATCATTTGTTTTCAAACTCAATCGTTGAAAAAGAGAATGGGTCTGTAACCTATGGAATGATGTTATACCAAAACGGAACGATTGTGGATGATTTATTAGTTTACAAAGTTCACGATGAAGAATATCTTCTTATTGTAAATGCTAGCAATATTGCAAAAGACTATGAATGGGTTGTGAATCAAACAGAAGAGTTTGATGTAACCGTTAAAAACGTTTCAGAAGACTATTCTGAGATTGCAGTTCAAGGTCCTAATGCAGAAGCAAAAGTACTTGAACTTATGGGAATCGATTTAAGTGGATTGGAGTTTTTCCATTTTGGAAACTATTATTATGAAAATCATCCATTGATTATCTCTAGAACTGGATATACCGGCGAAGATGGGTTTGAAATCTACGCTGATGCAGAAGCTGTTATTGAGTTGTGGCGGTTGCTTGTACAAGGAGGGGTTATTCCTTGTGGATTGGGTTCTCGTGACACATTGCGTTTTGAAGCAGCATTACCACTTTACGGTCACGAAATATCAGATAAAATTACTCCACTAGAAGCTGGTTTAAAAATGTTTACAAAAATAGATTCGGACCATGATTTTATCGGAAAAGATGCATTACTAAAACAAACAGAAGCAGGGCTTACTAGGCGAGTTGTTGGAATAGAACTTACTAAGATTTCTATACCAAGAGCTGGATATCCTGTGTTTGTTGGAGATGAAGAAGTTGGATTTATAACAACTGGGTATTTATCAATTACACTGGGAACACCGATTGCATTAGCAATGATCAATCGACCATTCACTAAAAAAGGGTCGAATTTGGAAGTGAAAATTAGAAATAAGTATATTCCTGGTTTTGTTAGAGATAAAAAATTCTTAAAGAAGAACTATAAATCGAAAGGGGTTTAATAAAATGAGCAAAGTAGTAGAAGGATTACTATATTCAAAAGATCATGAATGGGTAAAAAAATTAAATGATTCAGAAGTACTAGTTGGAATAACAGATTTCGCAGCAAGCGAGCTGGGGTCTGTTGTATTTGTTGATTTACCTGAAGCGGGAGACACTGTAGAAGTAAATGCTGAATTTGGTGCTGTTGAGTCTGTAAAAGCTGCATCGGATCTAGTTTCTCCAGTATCTGGTGAAGTAATTGAAATGAACGAAGATTTAGTTGGTGAACCTGAACTTGTAAACGAAGATGCATATTCAGCTTGGTTTATCAAAGTGAAATTAGATAACGTAAAAGAATTGGATAATTTATTAAGCGCTGAAGAATATAAAAAAATTATTTAGAAAATAGGAGAAGTATACAGGTGCTTTTCACCTATATACAACAAAACAATGTTTAAATATTTTCCGCACACAAAAGAAGATATTAATCAGATGCTTAAAACACTAAAGATTTCATCGATTAATGAATTGTTTAGTGGGATTGATAAAAAAGTGTTGTTACAGGAAGAATATGATTTAAAATCAGAAATGTCTGAATTAGAAGTGAAAGAATACTTTAAAGAAATGAGTGACCTAAACCAAGAATTAACAATTTTTTCTGGATTAGGTCTTTATGATCATTATCAACCATCTGTGGTTGATGCGATTACATCCAGACAAGAATTCTTAACATCTTATACGCCATATCAACCTGAGATTTCTCAGGGAACCTTACAATATATTTTTGAATATCAATCTATGATACAAGCACTTACTGGTTTAGATGTATCGAATGCTTCTATGTATGATGGATCCACATCAGCTGCTGAAGCATGCTTTATGGCGTGCCATATATCTAAAAGAAGTAAAATATTAATTTCCGAAACATGTAATCCAAACACCATAAATGTGATTAAAACATACTTAAAATATAGAGGCTATAGCTATGAGCTTGTTAGCAGTAAAGATGGTGTTTTTGATGTTTTAGATTATCAAAATAAGATGACCAAAGAAGTTGCTGGAGTTATTGTTCAAAATCCAAATTTTTTTGGATTTATTGAAGATTACACTGATGTATCAGGCTTAGCGCATGAACAAAAGGCTTTGATGATACAAAGTAGTGATATTAGCACATTATCCGTGCTTAAGTCTCCATATGAAAATGGTGCAGATATTGCTTGTGGTGATTGCCAAAGTCTAGGTATGCCACTTGCATTCGGTGGACCAACTCTCGGATATTTAGCAACGATAAAAAAATATGTAAGAAAGTTACCAGGGAGAATCTGCGGATATACGCATGATAACAATGGACTACGTTCATTTGTTTTAACATTACAAGCAAGAGAACAACATATAAGACGTAGTAAAGCTAATAGTAATATCTGTTCGAATCAATCATTAATGGCTTTATTTGTTACTGTATATATGTCTTTAATGGGTAAATCTGGTTTAGATGAAGTCAATAAACGTTCGTATCAGAACGCTCATTATCTTTATGAACAATTGCTTAAAACTGGTAAATTTTTTGATCAGTTTAAGCAACCATTCCTAAAAGAATTCGTATTAGAAACCAGCATTCCACATGATTTGATTAGTGAAGCATTATTGGAACATGGTATTTTTGGAGGCTTTAGCTTGGAAAAAATATCTGATAAGTATGAAAATCTAGTAAATTTCGCTGTTACGGAAAAACGAACCAAAAAAGATATTGATAAACTCCTAACTGTATTGGAGGGATTATCATGAAATACGATACATTAATCTTTGAATTATCAAAACCTGGTAGAAAAGGTTATTCATTGCCGAAAGAAAACTACCCGAACTTTGATATCAATGACTTAGGAAAACATCTAAGAACAGAACCGCTGTTACTTCCAGAAGTGAGTGAACTAGATTGTGTAAGACATTATACGAATATTTCTAAGAAAAACTTTGGAGTGGAAAATGGATTTTATCCACTTGGATCTTGTACCATGAAATACAATCCGAAAATCAATGAAGAAATCGCGAAAGGTTATTCGTTCGCGAAACTTCATCCTTATCAACCAGTAAGAACCGTTCAAGGTGCATTGAAAGTATATTATGAATTACAAGCTGCACTTAGTACAATTTCAGGACTTCATGAATTTTCACTGAATCCTTATGCAGGTGCGCATGGCGAACTTGTTGGTTTGATGGTAATGAAAGAGTATCATTTATCATGCAATGATTTTAAAAGAACCAAAGTAATCATTCCCGATTCTGCTCATGGAACCAATCCAGCATCCACGGTTGTTTGTGGAATGGAAGTAGTAGAAATTGCATCAAATGAACAAGGAATGGTGGATTTAGATGCTCTAAAAGCGGTATTAAGTGATGAAATTGCTGGTATGATGTTGACAAATCCGAATACTTTAGGTATATTTGAAAATGACATATGTGAAATTACAAAGCTTGTTCATGATGCGGGTGGGTTAATGTATTACGATGGAGCAAACCTAAATGCACTATTAGGACAAGTTCGGCCAGGAGATATGGGATTTGATATTATGCATATCAATCTTCATAAAACATTCTCAACTCCACATGGTGGAGGAGGTCCTGGAGATGGACCGGTTGGTGTAGTAGATTATTTAGCAGATTTCTTACCAAACCCAAAAGTTAAAAAATTAGATGACTATTACTATATCGCTAACGAAGCAAATGCTTTGGGGCAAATTTCTTCATACTTTGGAAATTATTTAGTAGAAGTAAGAGCATATTCGTATATCTTGAGTTTAGGAAAAGAAAATCTGATGCAAGTTGGTGGGATTGCAACATTAAATGCAAACTATATTCGCCAAGCATTGAAAGAGGATTACTATTTGCCTATTGAAGGATATTGTATGCATGAAGTAGTATTTGATGGATTAAAGGATAATCCACATGAGATTCGCACACTTGATGTTGCTAAACGCTTATTGGATTATGGAATGCATGCACCTACGATTTACTTCCCATTGTTATTCCATCAAGCAATTATGATAGAACCTACGGAAACAGAATCGCTACAAACCATTGATGAATTCATTTCCGTTATGAAAATCATTGCTACCGAAGCAAAAACTAATCCAGAATTATTAAGAAATGCACCTATGAATACTCCGATTGGAAGAACTGATGAAGTCTTTGCAGCGAAAGCGATGATCTTTTCCTATAAAGACTATTTAGAATATAGCAACAGTAAGGAATGATGATATGGATATATTTGGACTATTTGGCGTTATAGACGTTGTAATTGTATTAACAGTAATTTTATTTGCTGTGATTGGGTGGAAAAAAGGATTTTTGGAAAAAGTCATTGATATGGCTTCTTCTGTGTTTGGACTAATTGCCTCTATTTTACTTGCAAAACCATTTTCAACAGTATTAAGAGGTTGGTTTGGAGAAGCGATGGAAAGCAGTATCCATGATTATTTGATTTCAAGAAGTCCTGATTTTGCGAATGCTTTATCAGAAACTTCTTTAAGAGCCGCTTTAGAAGGGCTAAGTTTACCGGATTTCATGGTGCAATGGATTGTTGACTCTGTTGATTTTAGTCAAGTTGCTACATCTATTATTGATTCTGTTACACCACTTGTATTGACGTTAGCACTGTTGTTTATTTCTTTCGTCACATTATTCTTTGGTTCGATGATCATATTCTTCTTGTTAAGAATTTTAGCAAAAGGAATTACATCAGTTCCAATTATCAAACAAGTAGATAAATTCTTTGGACTAATATTTGGACTATTAAAAGTCGCACTATTAATTTATATATTATTATTCGTGCTTGCTTTAGTAATTAATATTCCAGCAATCAATAATATGATTTGGGAGTTTCTAGAAGTAGATATGCAGCTTACAACAGAACAGTTTAGGTTGAGTAAATACCTCTATGATAACAATCTACTTAAAAATGTAATTAACATTTTTGTTGCAATTGCATAAAAAAAAGCAAAAGCGCTATTTATAGCGCTTTTCTAGTAATTTAATATTTCTTTTTTAAGAACTTCTACAATCTCAGATTGTGGAATTTTCTTTTTCTTAACACCATCAATGAAGAGTAATGCTTCTGATTTTCCGCCGGCAATAGCGATGTTCGCTTCCTTGGCTTCACCTGGACCATTTACAATGCATCCCATAATTGCTACAGTAATCTTTTTATGAATAGTCTGTAAGAATGCTTCGATTTCTGTAACAATCGGAATCATATCATACTGAATTCTTCCACAGGTTGGACAACTTATTAATTTTGGTTTATCATACAATCCTAAATTTGATAGAATTTCTTTTGCAACATTAATTTCTTCTACAGGGTCCGCTGTTAGAGAAACGCGAATCGTAGAACCGATTCCTTGATTCAAAAGGATACCTAGTCCAATGGAACTACTGATGGTTCCTGAAAATGCAGTTCCTGCCTCTGTGACGCCGATATGAAGGGGATATTGAAATACCTCTGAAGCAAGTTCATTTGCTTTGACAGTATCTAACACATTGGAAGACTTTAATGAAATAATGATGTTGTTAAAGTTATATTTTTCCAATAGTTCAACATGATATTTTGCAGAAGCAACCATAGCCTCTGGAGATGGGGTTCCATACGTTTCTAGAATATGTTTTTCGAGCGATCCAGAATTGATTCCGATTCGAATCGGAATATTATGGGTAATACAAGCTTCTACAACTTGTTGCACACGTTCATCATTTCCAATATTACCAGGATTAATTCGGATTTTATCAATTCCTGACTCAATAGCTTCTAGCGCTAAACGGTAATCAAAATGAATATCCGCTACGAGTGGTATGATAATTTGTTTTTTTATCTCTTTCAATGCTTTTGCATCTTCCATATCTAAAACAGCTACACGAACAAGTTGGCACCCAGCAGCTTCCAAAGCTTTAATTTGTGATACGGTTGCTTTAATATCCTTTGTTAGAGTATTGGTCATTGATTGAATAATAATTCGATTGTTTCCACCAATAATAACATTCCCAATTTTAATTGCTTTAACTTCATTTCTTAAATACATAATATCACCTGTAAATATTATACTACATAATAAAATATCATGAGAAAAAAATGAAAAAAACCCATAATCTATGGTAAAATGGATTGGAAGGATGTGAGTTTGTTGATTGAAATTAGAGGCATTGGAATATCTGGACAAAAATGCAGCGGGATTGCCTATATTTATAAGAAAAACGCGATGGAATATCAAGTGGTTGGTGAAACAGATCCTATAATCGAGAAACAAAAATTGATTGATATAAGAACAAAATCCAAATTGGATATTGTGGGATTACATCAAAGAGCATTGGAAGACAATGTAGATACTGCTGAGATATTTATGACACATGAACTTCTCATAGATGATGTGGAGTTGATTAAATATATTACTGATTTATTAGATCAAGGATACGATCTACTGTCCGCATTAATTCGGACAAAAGAAGATATGAAAATTCACTTTCTAAATATGCAGTCAGAAATCTTTCGATCTAAGGTTTGTGATATTGATGATGTGTTTGATTTGCTCATACAGATGGAAACTGGGTATACAGAAGAGCAGAAATTTCCCACGAAACCTTTTATATTAATCTGTGATGACATTATTCCATCTTTATTATATAGAATGCCGCTTGACAATTTAAAAGGCATCATTACTCGTTTTGGTAGCAATTGCTCACATGGGGCTATCTTAGCGAAAGCAAAAAACATCCCAGTTATCATTCGATTAAAAAATCGTATTGATAGTATAAATAATAATAATCAAATTATTATGAATGGAGAATCTGGAGCAATATTTATTTTAGATAACTAAACCTTCTTTTTGAAGGTTTTTTTTTGAGTTCACAAAATTTCATCACACAACAGCAATACAATGGAGATATAGGACAACAACTAAATACGGCTTTGAAAATTAGGGGGATTATGTAATGAAGAATAAACTTATTCTAATTATTTTTTTGCTACTGACAATTACTTCCATATTTTTTATAAACAGAGTTAACGTAAATTATAAGTTAGAAGAATATTTACCTAGAGGATCTGAAATAAAACAAGGTCTTGATGTGTATCAAGATGAGTTTGGTGTGACTAGTAGAGCAACCTTCACATTTGATGAGACAAACTTACAGACAGCACTATTACTTAAACAAGAAATATTAAGTGTTGAAAACGTAGAGAAGGTCATCTTTGCTGATGATTATTTTAACGAAGTCACATTTTCCATATTGAAAGCAAATATGTCTGTTGCAGAACAGGCCATTATCGATGCAACCATAAACAATCTTATACTATCTGGAATGTCTTTCCCAGAAGCATTTATTAGTTTGATTTCGTATATGACTGAAGCTCAAAAGATAGAATTTCAATCCATTCTAACGCAATTCGTTAGTGGTGATGAAATGTTGATGCATGTTATATTCTCAACCGGCCAATCGGAACCTGAAACAGAAGTTGCGTTGAATGATATTAAAACGGTACTGGATGCATCAAATTATAATTACCATTTTGCAGGTGGGGCAGTAAGCACGATTTTTACTCGCAACACTATTGAAAAAGAAGTACTGCTAATCACTTTGATTATTGTACCTATTATCCTGTTTATCCTACTACTGATGAGCAAATCATTTTTCGATATTGTTTTATTTGGAATTGTAGTTGGAATAGCGGTTGTCATTAATCTCGGTACAAATGCCTTGTTGCCAAACATATCCTTTATAACACAATCAATGGCAATCGCATTACAATTAGCCATATCTCTGGATTATGTGATATTCCTATTGAGCGCATACCATCAAAATATAACCACTAGTGAAACGGTTGAAGAAGCAATTGGAAAGGCAAAAAAACAAACGAGAAAACCAATTATAGCTTCTGCTCTAACCACTGGAGCTAGTTTCCTAGCTTTAGTATTCATGCGATTTACAATTGGTTTTGATATTGGTATAGTCTTTGCAAAAGCAATCCTAATTAGTCTAATCACTACAATCATATTGTTACCAATATTGATTAAGTATTTTGCTAAAACCATTGCTAAAACAACAAAGAAAGATCGTTCCTTAATCAAAGGAACCTTTGCTAAAAAGATAAATAAGTATCGCTATTTCTTTTTAGGGTTGTTGATTGTAGTCCTTGCTGGATCAGTATATGTTCAATCATTAAACAACTACACCTACGGTTCTTCTAGTTTTGCAGGAACTGAAGGAACTGAATATTATAAAGATTTGCAACACATTCAAAATAGTTTTGGCAAGACAAATGAGATGATATTATTGGTGTCAAAGGATGATATGAAAGAAGGAGTTCTTTACCAACAATTATCCAATTTAGATTACGTGTCAAATATCACTGCTGGTGTGTTTTACAAGCAAGTGATTTCTGATCCAGCTGTACTAGCATATGTTACAAGCTCCTTGTATTCGGATGAGTTTGCTTTGGTTCAATTTAATTTAACAAGTGATATTGAAGGAGACAATGCATTTCAATATTACGAAAACATAGACCAATTACTAGAAGACACAGGTTTTACAGAGTACTATTTACTCGGAGAAACATCCGTTGCATATAATATTAGAGATACCGTGTCATTTGATTACAATTTGGTCCTTGTTATTGCATTATTTGCAATTATGATTATCATATTGATTACATTTAAAAACTTATTAATGCCAATTTTATTACCATTGGTTATTGAAACATCAGTATTCTTTACCATGGCACTTCTATATTTTTTAAGTGGCGAAGTAGTATTCTTAGCAAGTTTGGTTGTTTCAGCAATACTGCTGGGTGTTACCATTGATTATGCAATTCTGTTAAGTAAGGGATATATGAATGAACGAGAGAAGCATTCAAAAGAAGAAAGCATTGAATTAGCAATCCAACAATCCGCGCCTTCCATCGTTACTTCCGCATTGCTATTCTCGGTATCAGGTCTTACAATATTTTTCTTTTCATCGATTCAAACAATTTCTCAAATTGGACTAATACTTGCAGTAGGAGCAGTCGTTTCATTGTTTTATGTTTTAATAGTCTTACCTCAATTACTTTCAATATTTGATAAATGGATTTGCAAATCCAAGATAAAATAGAGATCAGTTTTTACTGATCTTTTTATTTTTCTATATACGCAAAATGAGAATATACTAGGTTTTTGTGAGATTTGATAAAATAACTGGTTTATAATATAATACAATTGAAGAGGGGGAATGAGTATGAAAAGCAAAAAAGATATTTCACTAGAACGTGCAAAAGTGCTGAAAAGTAGAATTCAAGATTATTTAGAAGCTAGAAAATTCATTCCGAAAGGATTAGAAAAACAAGAAGAAATTTTAAGGAGAAAACAACGAATTCTAAATATACTTGATGCAAAAGAGGAGCAATGGAATGATTGGCATTGGCAATTGAAATACCGAGTCAAAGATGTCGACACACTACAAAAATTCATAGTACTATCTGATCGGGAAATCGAAGAAATAACAGAAGTATCAAAAATCTATCGGTGGGCAATATCGCCATACTATCTGAGCCTTATAAATCCGGATGATCGATTAGATCCAATTCGTTTGCTAGCGATTCCAACGATTTTAGAATTGAGAGATTCTGTTCAAAACTTAGATCCTATGGCAGAAGAATTCACAAATCCCTGCGCAGCAATCACCAGAAGATACCCTGATCGTCTTATTATCAATGTTACCAATGAATGTGCAATGTATTGTAGACATTGTCAGAGAAGAAGAAATATTGGCGCAAAGGACCGCGCAACATCCAAAACAGAAATCAAAAAATCCATTGATTATATCAAAGTAAATGAAGAAATTAGAGATGTCCTAATCACTGGAGGCGATCCGTTTACCTTGGCAAATCAAACCTTGGAATGGATTTTAAAAGAATTGAAAGCTATACCGCATGTCGAATTTGTAAGAATTGGAACAAGAACACCTGTTACAATGCCACAAAGGATCACAGATAAACTCTGTAAAATGTTACAAAAATATCATCCTATATATATAAACACACATTTTAACCATCCAATGGAAATAACAGAAGCAAGTAAAATTGCTTGCGAGAAACTTGCAAATGTAGGAATTCCACTTGGAAATCAAGCTGTTTTACTCAATGGGATTAATAATGATAAGTTTGTTATGAGATGTTTGAATCAAGAACTCTTAAAAATTAGAGTGAAACCATACTATATTTTCCATGCGAAAAAGGTAAAAGGCACTAGTCATTTTAATACTTCAGTAGATGATGGCTTGGATATCATGGAACATCTAAGAGGATACACTTCTGGACTTGCAATTCCTAGCTATATTATCAATGCTCCATTAGGGAAAGGAAAGATTCCTGTTTTACCAGAATACTTGATATCAAGAGGGAAAGACTACGTGATGATAAGATCTTGGGAAGGCAATGTGATCCAATATGAAAATCATCCGACGACCGATTTAAAGAAACAATTAATGAATGAATAATTGTATTTACTAAAAAGCAAATATTTTACTTGAAGAAAGGGCTTACATCTACTATAATAGAAGTAACGACATTATTTAAATTGGAGGAAACATTTTGATTAACAAGGATTACAAGGATTTAGGGTTTGAATGTCATGATACACATGCGAATTATATCTCTTTTTATAAAGATGGCGCTTGGGACGATGGACAACTAAAAGAAAATGATTGTATTACCATTTCTGCCTTTTCTACCGCACTTCATTATGGACAAGAAGCATTTGAAGGATTGAAAGCATATCGTAGAGAAGATGGTAAGATTCAATTGTTTAGACCTGTTGATAATGCTTTAAGATTACAAAGGTCTTGTGAACGACTATTAATGCCTCAAATACCAGTTGAAAAATTTATTGATGCATGCGAACAAGTTGTAAAAGCAAACGAAGACTTGGTTCCACCTTATGGTTCAGGTGCAACACTATACTTAAGACCATTTATCATAGGGGTAGGAAGAAACTTAGGAGTTAGAGCGGCGAAAGAATATATTTTCAATGTGATATGTTCTCCAGTAGGATCTTATTTCAAAGGTGGATTAGCGCCAAATAGCTTTATGATAACAACCAATGATAGAGCTGCACCAAATGGAACTGGAAGTTATAAAGTAGGGGGAAATTACGCTGCTAGTTTATATTCTCATAATGTTGCAAAACAAAACGGATATGCAGATTGTATATATTTAGATCCATTAACCCATACAAAAATTGATGAGGTTGGAGCTGCAAACTTCTTTGGAATTACACATGACAATAAATTCATAACACCAAAATCACCCTCAATTCTATTAAGCATTACGAAGAAGAGCCTGATGTATATAGCGAAGAATCACTTAAATATGGAAGTCATTGAAGGGGAAGTTTTCGTTGATAAACTAGATATCTTTAAAGAAGCTGGAGCTTGTGGAACAGCTGCTGTAATATCACCGATAGGTAGAATTGATTATGAAGATAAGAAATATTTATTCTATAGTGAAACAGAAGTAGGACCTGTTACAAGAAAACTATATGACTTGTTAACAGGGATTCAATTTGGAGATTTAGAAGCTCCAGAGAATTGGGTTCACATTATAAAATAATCATAATGACCGGGCAAGCCTGGTCATTTTTTTCTGATATATATAGTAATCTATTATTAAATTAAATTCTTTTTTCATGTCTCATAAAAAAGACAAAATAACACTTGCATTACAAGCGCTTTCATTGTATAATCTATAATGTGAAAAATATAAATGACAGAAAAGGAAATTTCAGATACAATAAAACTAGCATATACCAATAAAGTTAATGCTTTTTTTTACGAGTGATTATAAGCGATTGTTTACAATCGATTAAATATTTGAATGGAAGAGGCGAGCAAATTGTTTAATAGCGTATACTTAAATGAATTGTTTAAAGTAGTACAAGAAAGAAACTCATCACAACCAGAATATCTTCAAGCTGTAGAAGAATTCTTTGAGTCGATGGAATTTATCATTAGTAGCGACCCAAAAATTGAAAGACACGCAATTATGGAGAGAATTATTGAACCAGAAAGAATCATTAAATTCCGTGTAACTTGGGCTGGTGACGATGGTAAAATTAATGTAAATCGTGGATACAGAGTTCAATTTAACTCTGCTATCGGACCTTACAAGGGTGGATTAAGATTCCATCCAACTGTTAATGAATCTATATTGAAATTCTTAGGGTTTGAACAAACGTTTAAGAATGCACTTACTGGACTTCCTATGGGTGGAGGTAAAGGTGGAGCTGACTTTGACCCAAGAGGTAGAAGTGATGAAGAAATTATGAGATTCTGTCAAAACTTTATGATGGAACTATATCGTCACTTAGGACCTGATACAGATGTACCTGCTGGCGATATTGGTGTTGGTTTTAGAGAAGTTGGATACATGTACGGAATGTACAGAAAAATTAAAAACGAAAACACAGGAGTATTAACTGGTAAAGGGTTAACCTATGGTGGTTCTTTGGTAAGAAAAGAAGCTACAGGTTATGGCGTTTGCTATTTCGTATCAGAAATGTTGAAAGTGTATCGTAATGATACCTTTGAAGGTAAAAACATTATCATTTCTGGTTGCGGTAAAGTTGGAATGTTCGCAGCTTTAAAAGCTCAAGAACTTGGAGCTACAATAGTTGCAATGTCTGATGTGAATGGTTATGTTTATGATGAAAACGGATTAGACTTAAACATCATAAAAATGTTAACTGAAAAAGCACCTGAGTTTTCTCAAAAATATTTAGAATTTAGACCATCTGCTGTATATGATACCAATCCTACAAAAATGTGGGGAGTTCCTTGTGATATCGCATTGCCATGTGCTACACAAAACGAATTACCACTTGAAGGTGCGAAATCATTAGTAGAGAATGGATGTTTCCTTGTTGCAGAAGGCGCAAATATGCCAACAACTTTGGATGCTACAAAATTTTTACAAAAAGCGGATATCTTATTTGCTCCAGGTAAAGCAGCGAATGCTGGTGGAGTTGCAGTTTCTGGACTTGAAATGAGTCAAAATGCACAACATTACCCTTGGACTTATGCAGAAGTAGACCAAAAATTAGAAGTGATTATGTCAGATATCTTTAAAAAAGCATATACAGAAGCAAGAAAATATACAGATCATAGAAACTTAGTTGTAGGAGCCAATATTGCTGGATTTATGAGAGTTTATCAAGCAATGTTAGATCAAGGAATTATTTAATGTCTTACATTGTAACGCCAAAAATACTATTACCATCAAAATCCATTGATATGGAAAAATGGTCGGTTATAGCATGTGACCAATTCACTTCCGAACCGGAATACTGGGATGAATTAAAATCATTGGTTGATAATGTTCCTTCAACCTATCATTTAATTTTACCAGAAGCTTATTTAGAACACGATATGTTGCATAAAATCGAAAGAGTAAATCATACGATGCAACTATATCTTACGAATAACATCTTCGTAGAGCATGAAGGTTTCATATTAGTAGAACGTAAAACGCCTTTTGTTAAAAGGCGTTTAGGTCTTGTTATAGCGATAGATTTAGAGGAGTATGAATATGAACCTGGACGCGTTGGAAAGATTAGAGCAACCGAAAAAACGGTGCCTAAACGAATTCCACCAAGAGTCAAAATCAGAGAAAATGCTAGCATAGAATTTCCTCATATTTTAGTATTAGTGGATGATGCAAAGGATCTTTTTATGGAAGATCTATACAAAAACAAAAAAAACTATGAACTGTTATATAATTTTGATTTAAACATGAATGGTGGACATGTAAAAGGATATAAGATTGACCAAACAAACGAACTTATCAAACGAATTGAACATCTATCTGATGATATTGGATTGATTGTTGGAGATGGCAATCATTCACTTGCGTCGGCGAAAGTATGTTGGGAGAATATTAAAAATACTCTTCCAGAAGAAGAACTTCTTAATCACCCTGCAAGATATGCGTTAGTCGAACTTATCAGTCTATATGATGAGGGCTTGACCTTTGAGCCGATTCATCGTATAATCTTTGATGCAGATGATTCTTTGATTGAAGGATTAAAAACGATTTTGGATGGTTCAGAACATTTGAGTGTATTTAAAGAAAATGAAGAAGTCATACTTAATGTTCCTGATAATCCATTTACTTGTATTAAAATCATTCAAGACTATCTAGATGACTACCTAGGAAGTCACCCAGAAGCTCATATTGATTTTATTCATGGGTTAAAAAACACAAAACAAATTATTAAAAAAAATCCAAATTCAATTGGCATTTCGATGCCACCATTAAAACGCGATTTGTTGTTACCATATATAGGTGAATTTGGCGTTTTACCAAGGAAATCCTTCTCACTTGGTGAAGCCGAAGAGAAACGATATTATCTAGAAGGAAAAAGAATTTTAAAATAAAGGAGTTTTACAATGAAGAGAGTATATAATTTTTCTGCTGGACCAGCAGTGTTACCAGAAGAAGTTTTAAAAATAGCTGCTGATGAAATGCTTTGTTACGGGGATAGTGGAATGTCGGTGATGGAAATGAGTCATCGCTCAAAAGTATTTGATGATATTATAAACGCAGCGGAAGCAGACCTTAGAAAACTTATGAATATTCCAAACAACTATAAGGTATTATTTTTACAAGGTGGAGCTACAACACAGTTCTCTATGGTTCCAATGAATTTAATGAAACAAGGAGTTGTTGATTTTATTCACACTGGTGCTTGGTCTGAAAAAGCAATTGAAGAAGCATCACGTTATGGAACTGTTCATGTGATTGCATCTAGTGAAGACAATGATTTTACTTGTATACCAGATTTAACCAACTTAACAATATCTGAAGATGCAGATTATGTTCATATGGTACAAAACAATACAATTTACGGGACAAGATTTACATCATTACCTAATACTTTGGGAAAAGTACTTGTTTCCGATATGTCATCCAATATTCTTTCAGAACCTTTCAAAGTGGAAGATTTTGGAATCATATTTGCAGGAGCTCAAAAAAATATTGGGCCAGCTGGAACAACGATAGTAATCATTCGAGAAGACTTGATTACAAAAGACGTTCTAAAAGGTACACCATTGATGCTGCAATACCATATTCATGCTAGCAAAAAATCAATGTATAATACACCACCTACCTATGGAATCTATATCTGTGGTTTGGTGTTCAAGCATTTACTTGCAAATGGTGGAGTAGAGGAAATGTACAAAAAGAATTTGAAAAAAGCGAATCTGTTATATGACTATCTGGACCAATCAAATTTATTTAAAGGTACTGTAAATAAAGAAGATAGATCGTTAATGAATATAACCTTTAAAACAAATTCAGAAGATTTAAACAAAAAATTTATTGCTGAAGCGAAAAACCACGATCTTGTAAACCTTAAGGGACATCGTTCAGTTGGTGGTATGAGAGCATCTGTCTATAATGCAATGCCTTATGATGGAGTAAAAGCTTTGGTTGAATTTATGAAACAATTTGAAAGCGAGAACGTATAATGTTTGTTGGTTGTTTAAACAATATATCCGAAAAAGGACTCAAGCTATTCACATCGAAATTCAAAATCACAGAAGATGTAAAACAATCTGATTTGCTTTTAGTCAGAAGTTTTAACATGCACGAATATGACATCAACAACAACTTACTTGCTGTTGCTAGAGCGGGAGCTGGTGTCAACAATATTCCACTTGATAAAATGGCAGAACATGGAGTCGTAGTATTCAATACACCTGGTGCGAATGCAAATGGTGTAAAAGAATTGGTTATTGCGTCGATGTTGCTAGCTTCAAGAGATATTGTTGGGGGAATTAACTGGGTCAAAAATAACCGTCAAGATGAACAAATATTAAAATCCATTGAAAAAGCAAAAAAAGCATTTGGTGGAACGGAAATATTTGGTAAAACAATCTCCGTTATTGGACTTGGGGCTGTTGGTGGTATGGTTGCGAACGCTTGCTATGATTTAGGATTAAAAGTATATGGATACGATCCATTTATGTCTGAAAAAGCGTTAAAAGCATTGAAACCAGGAATTGAAATTTCAAATGATTTAAATAAGTTATATCAAGTATCTGATTTTCTATCACTACATCTACCACTGCTTGACTCAACAAAAAACATGTTTAATTCAGAAGTATTCGCAAAGATTAAGCATGGTGCAGTTTTATTAAATTTTAGTAGAGATGGACTTGTTGATAATGAATCAGTTAAAGAAGCATTGGATAGTAGAAGACTAGGAACTTATGTAACGGACTTTCCAAATCATTTTGTTGCAAATTTGGAGCATGTAATTCCATTGCCTCACTTGGGAGCTTCAACAGAAGAATCCGAAGAGAATTGTGCTATTATGGCTGCGAAACAATTAATGGCTTATGTGAAGCTAGGAGATATCATAAACTCTGTGAACTATCCAAATATTTCTTTAGGAAGTATAAATGGAACTTGTCGCCTACAAATTCTCGCTAAATTGAATGATAAAGTAGCGAATAAGATTGATTTAATATTAAAACAAGCAAAAACTCATATTGAAACATCTGTTAGTAAATCAAAAAATGGATATGTGGTATTTGCCTTTGATTTCAAAGAACACTTACAAGAAACTATTGTTGATCAAATCAATGAAATTGATGGTGTTTTAAAAACCAGAATTCTTTAAAAATAATACCCTTATGACGAGGGTATTTTTTAATTTACGAGAAAATACAACCTAATATTATATTTATAGAAACTTCCAAATAAAAAACACTTGATTTTTTAAGCAATAAAATATACAATATACTAGTAATTGAATGGGGGGGATTATTTATGAGAGTGCAATTTACTTTGAAATGTACAGAATGCAAATCAGAAAATTATCAATATACAAAAAATAAAAGTACACATCCAGATAGAATGGAAGTAAAAAAATATTGTCCTACGTGTAAAAAAACTACAACACATAAGGAGAAAAAATAATTTTTTGTATTTATGCATCCATCTAGGATGCTTTTTTTCTATACTTCAATTGTTTATTAACCGAAAACATTATAGAATATCATATGAGGTGATTTCATGCGAGAATATATCATCGGGGTTGATGTAGGTGGTACAAGTGTTAAATTTGGTAAGTTTAATCTAAAGGGTGATTTATTAGAAAAGTGGACCATACGAACAGATAAGACTGACAATGGAGAACATGTACTAAAAGACATAGCAAAATCAATCAAAAAAAATACTCCTTTTTCTACTATAAAAGGAATTGGTTTTGGTGTGCCTGGACCAGTACGACATAATATTGTTATAAGTTGTGTAAACTTGGGTTGGGCTCGAAAAAATATTGAAGAAGAGTTTTCTGCAATCATAAAAGATCCTGAGGTCATCATCGCTGTTGCGAATGATGCCAATGCTGCAGCCGCTGGGGAAATGTTTAAAGGAATTGCAAAGGGTTATATTAATGTGGTTTTATATACGTTAGGTACAGGCGCTGGCGGCGGAATCGTATTTGAGGATAAATTAGTTGAGGGAATCAATGGAGTTGGTGGTGAACTAGGCCACATGAGAGTGGACTTTAACCACAATTATGTTTGTAAATGCGGAAAAATCGGGTGTTTGGAAACCATCGCATCCGCGACGGGAATAGTAAGGCTTGCCAAAGAAAATCTTGTGCATTATAAAAACAAGAGTCCGCTGAGAAGATATGAAAACTTCAGCGCAAAAAAAGTGTTTGATTACGCCAAAGAGGGCGATTATATTGCTGGAAAAACAATTGATGAAGCGATGAAATACTTAGCATTTTCTATGGCGAATATTTCCTACACAATCAATCCAGAAATCATTGTTATTGGAGGTGGAGTCTCCAATGCGGGAGAGTACATCATTAAGAAGATTGAAAAATATTATTATGAAATGGTTAAGCCATTTATTACTCATACTAAATTTGCGATAGCTTCACTAGGAAATGATGCAGGAATCTATGGTTGCTGCTACTTGATACAATGATGAAACTAAAAACATTCAGCGACAATCAAGCACAAGTAAATACCTACTTATTATATAAGAATCAAACAGCTATCGTCATTGATCCGGGGTTTAACGGAAATCAAATCATTGATTTTTGCAAACAAAAAGAGCTTAATATTGTCTCTGTTTTGTTGACTCATGGACATTTCGATCACATAAAAGATATACCATTACTAGCAAAGGAATTTACCTTTGAACTATACATCTCAGAAGCAGATAAATCGTTTTTGAAGAATGATCAATATAATTATGCATCTGCATTTGGTTTAAAATTTCACCTCCCCAATTTAACGATTATTATTGTAAAAGACAATCAAAGAATTAGTATTGAAGGGGAAACATTCAAAGTAATTAGTACACCAGGACATACCGCTGGATCTATATGCTTTGGATACAATCGATACCTCTTTACCGGAGATACATTGTTCTTTAATAGTATTGGAAGAACAGATTTGCATTCTGGAAATAGGAATGATATTAAAAAATCAATTGAACTCCTAAAAACCAAAATTAGCAATGATACCACAATCTATCCAGGACACGGTAACTTTGGAAAATTGAAACAAATAAAGGAAGTTAATCCTTATTTGAAATAGTTTTAATATTCTGTTAGTGTATATAGAAATGTCTGTATTTATAGAAACAAAGCCGAAATTTGTTCGGCTTTTTTTATTTACATAGTAACAACATAAAAAAATCACAAAAAAATTAGCACTCTTTTCTTGACATTGCTAATATAGTCTAGTATAATAACTTTGGCAATCAGAATTGAAGAGTGCTAAAAGGAGTGAATGAGTTGACAAAACGACAAGAAATGATTCTAAAACTAATCGTAGATGAATACGTTAAAAGTGCAGAACCAATTGGATCAAAAACGTTATCCGATATCTTAGATATATCTTCGGCGACCATTCGCAATGAAATGGGTGTATTAGAAGATTTAGGATTTATAGAAAAAACACATACCTCATCTGGTAGAATTCCATCTGAGAAGGGCTATCGTTATTATATAGAAACAATCCTTAAGAACTTAGATGAAGATACCGATGGATTCTTCGAGTTTGATACAATATTTGATAAAGAAATTGCACGCGATGAAATCATCAAAGAAGCAATTAACTTGCTTTCAGAAGCGACAAATTGCACCGCTATTTCACTTGGACCAAATGCATATCATTCAAGAGTTAAAAAAATTCAATTGGTTCCAATTACTAGTCATCAAGCATTAATTTTGGTTATTACGAACTTTGGTTACGTTGAATCGAAACAAATTAACGTGTCCGAAGAAATGGATCAAGCAGAATTGGCAAAAGTGATTGATTTACTAAATGAAATGCTTGTGGATACATTGATATCAAAAGTATCAGAAAAATTGCATTATGAAATTCAACATAGCCACATTAAAGAATTATTGAAATACCGTGAAACGATTGTGGATTCTTTTATTGAAGCATTTTCAAAGTTCGCACAATCAAAGTATTATTTGACTGGTTCAAGTAATATGCTGTATCAACCAGAATTTAATGATATTAAGAAGTTACGAGAATTTATTTCTACGGTTGAAAATAATGAAATATTCAAAATAGTTGATCAAGATTCAGAAGGAATCTCTGTAAAAATAGGTAGTGAAAACCAAATTACAGCAATGAGTGATTGTACCGTAATTTCATCTACGTATAATACATTAGATGGAGAAAAAGGAACCATATCATTGGTAGGACCAACAAGAATGGATTACCGCAAAGTAATTCCATTGTTAAAGTATATAGCGACTCATATTGCTAAATTATATGAAGAGGAGTAGACAAGCATGGGTGAAGATAAAGAAAAAGAATTCAGCGCTAACGAAGAACTAGAAACAGAACAAGTTCAAGATGATGCGCCTGAATTAAAAGAAAAAACAAAAAAGAAGAAAAAAGAAAAACCAGAAGACAAATTGCGTGAATTAGAGGAAAAGCTGGAAGAATTCAAAGAAAAATATCTGCGAAGCCTTGCAGAAATGGAAAACTTTAAAAAACGCATGAATGAAGATTTAAAGAGAGAACGCAAATACGCAGGGTTTTCATTGGCAAACAAATTGATTGACTCAATTGTAATATTTAATCAAGCATTGAATATGGAAACCAATGATCCGAATCTAAAAAATTTCTTATATGGATTTAGAATGATCGATGATATGATTTACAATTCCCTAAAAGAAGAGGGTGTATCTATTATCGATACAAAAGTAGGAGATGAGTTTGATCCGAGTAAGCAAGAAGCAATGGACAAAGAATATGATCCAGAGTTTAAAGAGCATACCGTTTTAAAAGTAGTAAAAAAAGGTTATGTATTTAAAGATAGAATATTAAGACCTAGTATGGTCGTAATTAATATAAAACCAGAGGAAGAAGAAACTGAATCTGAAGAAATTATAGAAGAAACTAAAGAATACGAAAGGTGAACAATATGAAAATTATAGGTATTGACTTAGGAACAACAAACTCTTGTGTTGCTGTTATGGAAGGCAAAGAAGCAAAAGTTATTCCAAATTTAGATGGTAATAGAACAACACCATCAGTAGTCGCATTTAAAGACAATGAAATTCAAGTTGGAGAAGTCGCAAAAAGACAAGTTATAACAAATCCAAATACCATTTATTCAATCAAAAGAAAAATGGGAACATCAGAAAAAGTAAAAGCAAACAACAAATCATACACACCACAAGAAATAAGTGCCATGGTTTTAAGAAACTTAAAAGAATCTGCAGAAGCTTATCTAGGTGGTAAAGTTACAGAAGCTGTTATTACAGTGCCTGCATACTTTAACGATGCTCAAAGACAAGCAACAAAAGACGCTGGTAAAATCGCTGGTTTAGAAGTAAAAAGAATCATCAACGAACCAACTGCTGCAGCATTAGCATATGGTATTGACAAGGGTGGAAAAGACCAAACAGTATTGGTATATGACCTTGGTGGTGGAACATTTGACGTTTCAATCCTTGAACTTAGTGATGGAACATTTGAAGTAATCTCAACAAGCGGAGACAATAAACTAGGTGGAGATGACTTTGATGCGAAAATCGTTGATTGGTTAGTAAGTGAATTCAAAAAAGAAACTAGTGTAGATCTATCAAAAGATAAAATGGCTTTCCAAAGACTACG
>Ga0208904_1000825_pt1 | contig 23089 bp, 34 predicted proteins | sample AntAceMetag02UKB_FD_184774 | JGI IMG/M metagenome (GOLD analysis project Ga0208904, IMG submission 184774) | Saline lake microbial communities from Ace Lake, Antarctica - Antarctic Ace Lake Metagenome 02UKB (SPAdes) (version 2) | ecosystem: Environmental > Aquatic > Non-marine Saline and...
AAGGTATTAAGATGAACCATTATTTTACTGACACAGACGCGTGGTTCGTTAGAACTAATGCACCTCGTGGTATGATAATGTATGACAGAAACAATATTCCTTTAACACAGGATAATGATTTCGATACTGATAATGCGAAAGCCAAATCTTACATGAGATTCTCTGTAGGTAATACAGATCCTCGTGGTATTTTTGGATCGGCCGGAGCTTAGTATCCTCAATTAAACCAGTGGTTCGGTGACGAGCTTAACCACTGGTTCAAGTGTAAGCGGGGGTTTAATTCCTCCGGGCAGTTATTTGAGATAATAATAATTGTCACTGAATAAGGAGTATAAGAATGACTTTAACAAATTTTCCAAACGGTGTGTCAAGTTTTGGTATACCGATTATGGGCGGTGGATTCCCGATGGGGATAACAGAAAGTTTTTTCGTTGATTATGGTAATGGTAGCGATGGAGTAAGCACAAAAGCAAACTCAGCTCAAAGACCATTCAAGACTATTGATAAAGCTTTGGATGTAGTTACCACCAATAAAAATGAAGGCATAGCATTAATGGGTAGTTCTGGGCATACTTTGACAGAAATGCTTAGTATAACAAAAAATAGAGTCCATATGTTCGGTTATGACCCAGGCGGTAGAAGTTATGGACAAAACGCAAGGGTTTCTCTTGGTGTAACAGGCGTGGCTACAGATATAGCCACTGTTCAGAACACAGGGGTTAGAAATTCTTTTAGGAATATTAAATTTTCAAATGGTGGCACTGAAGCAGAATCTTTGTTTTGCTTTGCAGAAGGTGGCGAGTATACAGTTTTAGATTCTTGTGAGCTATATAAATCCAGCTTGCTTGATTCTTCTTTGGCTGCTGAATTGCTAATGAATGGGGATAGTGCCCAAATTAGTAATTGTACTATAGGTTCTAATGTAGGCGTTATAGCCGGTGCTATCATAAGACCCTGTGTGATGCTTACGAGAGAAACAATTACAGGGAAAGTTGCAAGAGACGTAACTTTTGCAAATTGTAATTTCTGGAGAAATTGTGGCGACACAGCAAACGCCTTTGTATGGTCTACTCTTGCAACGGACGTAGAGAGGTTCATGGAGTTCAGAGATTGTGGATTTAATGTCACAAAAAACTCTACTGCTGATCCAGCCGTAGCTATTGGTGGCGCGGCTGCATTTACAAAGGGCGAAATTCATGTGACTGGCTCTTCTTACGCACATAATTGTTCTGCTGTTGGTACATTAGTTGGTGTATTTAGTTCGATACCTACATACGCGGCTAAGGGCGGTTACGCTATTCAAGCTACTTAGGGGGTGGTATGAGCAGAGACAGTTTTGTATCAGAATACATGGAAGACGGCGAGAGTGTAATGGACGTCAGCGGGGCTAATGTTACGCAGATAAGATTTAAGCACGATAGCCGTGAGATATTCATTATCACTGAGCCTGTACCCGAATTGACACCAGACCCAGGGCCAGTGACGGAACCAGAGCCTGTAGGGGCACTGGAGGATTTGCATTGGACTGAGATGAAGAGACTTGTGATTGATAAAGGTGGTCGATGGAATAGCAAAAAGGATGGTATAGCTTACTTACGGTCACTATAATAAACTTTTGAAAGCGCCGTCTTCGGGCGGCGTTCAATTGAACGCTTTTGAAGGAGATTAGGATGAGTACACCGAAAAGATATTCAAACGGAGTAACAAATGCACCGGCGGGAGATACTCTCGCCTCTTTTATAGCTATGGACCCTACTAAGGTCGTTGTGTTTTTTGACGATTTTGCGCCCTTTACAGGCACAGAGTGGGTTCAAACAGCGGTATCTATTGGTTCGGGTACTTCGGCTGCCGCACAGTCCGACACATACATTGGTGGCGCTGTTGTAATAACTAATGCCGGTAACGAGGATGATGGCTTATTCCTACAGCGCTCGCATGACGGGGGTACTAATGACCTTGAGATCTGGAGAATTCAGACTACTAAGAAAGCCTGGTTTAAAGCTAAATTTCAGGGTAACGATGTAGACCAGACGGACTTTATGGTTGGAATTCATATAGCCGACACTACCCCGATAGCCGGGGCGCCAACCGACGGAATGTGGTTTCAGTCTGATGACGAGGACGGTAACCTCGATATCCATTGCGTTAAAAACAGTGTGGATACCACTGCTGCCGCTATAGCAACCATGACAGATGCAACCGATGTTGAGGTGGGTTTCTATTGGGATGGCGTTGATACTATTCATTATTTCGTTGATGACGAGGAGAAAGGCACTCTGTCTGCGGGTACGATACCAAATGACGAGTATATGGCTATATCCTTCGGTTGCCAGAATGGTGAGGCAACTGCTAATACAATGACTGTTGATTATATTTTCGCAGCAATGGAAAGATAGGGGGTCGATATGAGTACCACACTATCAGAACAATGGTTATACCCGCCCAATTGGGACGGGAACCCCCCGGATCACGGCGGGTGGCGTACAGTAACTAAACGGTTTACAGCTATTATAGACGATGCTACCGGCGTGGAGGAAACTTCCGTTCATAAGGTAGATATCTCTGATTTGAGGACTACTACCGGAGCGGCTGTAACACGAACCTCGGTTATGGACATAAAATTCTCGCAGTCGGGTTACGGGGCTATTACGCTTGAGTGGGACAGAGCGCCGGAAAGTACTATATATATTATAGGCGACCACCAAGGAGAGATAGAATTTGCAGGTGGGCTACCTGATCCGAGTGAAGACGGGGACAGGACGGGCGATATACTGCTTACTACTCAAGGTGCTGCGAACGGGAACGCATATGATATAACTATCACATTGAAACTTAAGGGGTAGTTATGCCTTATATACCGGGACAGTTTTGGAGGATATGCGACCGATGTGGTATGAGATACCGCAAAGGTGATACACTCAGGACATGGGACAACCTGTGGGTGTGCGAGGAGTGTTTCGAGACAAGGCAACCTCAAGATTTTGTTAAAGGGAAAGCGGATCGGCAAGCAGTTAGAGACCCAAGACCTGATGTCGATCCGTATTTCTTAGCAGATAATGAAGTAACGGCGGGGGATCTATAATGGCTACTTCTGGATCATATGACTTTAATTTAGACAGAGACGCCATTATAACCCAGGCGTACAGATATATAGGTGCGGTAGATATACGTTCTACTCCCTCAACAGTGGAACTCACAGACGGGGGTATAACTCTGAACTCCATGCTGAAAGGCTGGCAAACAGAAAATATCTATTTATGGCTTAACAGAAAGGTAACACTATTCCTTGAGTACGAGGAAGAGACGTACACGCTCGGCCCTACAGGGGACAATTTCACAGCTACTTCAGATGTGGTGATGACCGCCATAAAGACTGCGGGTGAGACGGGAGACAGCTCCATAATAGTAGATAGCATTACTGGGCTTACCAGCGGTGATTATATTGGCGTAGAGTTGGACGACAGTACTACTCAATGGACAACTATCGACGGGGCACCTTCGAGTTACACCGTAACCCTTACAGATGTGCTTACGGATGATGTGGCGGTAGATAATTACGTCTCCACTTACACAACTAAAGCACAACGACCTCTTGAAATAATAGAAGCTCGGAGTATCAATTCTAATGATAATGAGATTCCATTAATACCGATATCTCGTGACGAATACATGAATTTATCTAATAAAGACAGTACGGGAGTGGTGACTCAATTCTGGTATGACCCACAGTTAACTAATGGTGTCTTGCACGTATGGCCGACAAATGCTGACCCTAAGAGTAGGATCAAAGCCACTGTAAAGACACAGATTATGGATTTTGATTCAGGGAGCGACGATGGTGAGTTCCCTCCAGAATGGACGGACACCATTGTTCTTAACCTTGCGGTACGTATAGCCCTTAAAACGGGAGTACCCATAGACAAAGAGTTAAGGAACTTAGCAACCTCTACTAAGTTTATGGCGAGTACGTACGACAATGAGAAAGAGTCTACTTTTTTCCAACCGGATATGGGGAGGTAATAAATTGGAGATTCCATTCTTAGGCGGGGCTTATGAGGGCAGATCGAAAAGTATAAATGCTCAACAGAGTGTTAACCTGTTCCCAGTCTATGACAACGACGAAGGTAAAACTCCTATAGCGATGTATGGTACTCCGGGTACAGACGACTTCAGTGATACAGGAACTACGGCTATAGTTAGGCGTATGCACGTTATGGGTGACTACCTATACGCTGTGGTAGGCGACACAGTATATGAGGTGGATTCTGATGGGAGCGCCACTGATATAGGCACTATAACCACCTCTACAGGACATGTGGGGATGGCGGACAACGGTACACAGCTACTAATATGCGACGGTACTGTGGACGGGTATGTGGCTACTATAGGTACATTGACCGCGGTGGAAGATGGTATACCTTGGACATCCGGGGAAACTGCGGCGAGTAACAATTGGACGAGTGTTTCCTATGGTAACGGGGTTTATATGTCCGTATCCAGCTCGGGTACTGGTGACAGAACTATGTCGTCTTCGGACGGTTCCGTATGGTCAATTGGGGTAAGTCCCAAAAAAATAGTAACTACTATGGCTAAAGATGCTGTGGCAACAGCGACGGAGATAGATACGTATCACCCTGACAGGTTTGCAGATGGGGAATCCATAGGTGTTGAAATGGACGACGGTATCATACATTGGACTACGGTTAGTGGCACTCCTACAGCTACTACTATAACTTTGGTGGCGGCTATAACCGGCACTGTTGCAGAAGATAATAAACTTTACACACTTATGGACAACGAATGGACGGGGGTTACTTTCGGTAACGGGACATTTGTTGCCGTATCAAGTTCCGGAACAGATTACAGGGCTATGACTTCACCGGACGGTATAACTTGCACCACGAGGGTAAGTGCGGCGGATAACGATTGGACAGCGGTAGCATACGGGAACGAGCTATTCGTAGCTGTAGCGGATTCCGGCACAGGAAACAGGGTTATGACCTCTCCTGACGGAATTACATGGACTATACGAACGAGTGCGGGGGATAACGACTGGACAGATATTACTTATGGCGGTGGTCTGTTTGTGGCGGTATCCACAACTGATCCTACTGCTTCCGGAAATCTCAAAGTTATGACCTCACCAGACGGTGTTACCTGGACTATGAGGGTGGCTCCAGAGGACAATGATTGGCAGGGGGTAACGCACGGGAACGGGCTTTTTGTAGCCGTAGCCAACACAGGAACAGGAGATAGGGTTATGACCTCTCCTGACGGAATTACATGGACTATAAGAACGAGCGCCGCTAATAATAACTGGACGAGCGTAGCTTATGGCACCGGTCTTTATACTGCGGTTGCCAGCTCCGGAACTGGGGACAGGATAATGGTCTCCGAGGATGGTATTACGTGGGAGACCAAGGCGAGTGTAGCCGATAATAGTTGGACAGATGTAGTTTTCGGCACAACCTCGTTTGTAGCAGTGTCGAACGCTGGAGTAATGGTATCACCGGACGGTTCGAATGAATTTCCGGCGGCCACAGATTGTGTATTTTTTGATGGGTATTTTATAGTATCGGTTAAAGATTCTGGAAGAATACAACTATCGGGGCTGTATGATGCGTATACATGGGATTCACTTGATTTTGCTACAGCAGAGGCGTCACCTGATGCGTTGGTAGGAGTAGGTACAACACGCCAAAATATATGGCTTTTTGGGGAGTATTCTACTGAGGTATACTATAACTCAGGGAATTTAGACTTCCCGTTCCAAAGGGTTCCGGGGGCTATTTTAGACCTTGGATGCGGGTCTTTAACGTCCGTAACGGAAATAGAGGGTGTGCTATATTGGTTGTCGAATAAGAAAACTATCGTCAGAAACTCGGGTTACTCTTTTGAAACAATATCCACACCATCTATAAATTATCAGATGTCCACGTATTCAACAGTAGAAGACGCCGTGGCGTACACATACTCATTAGAAGGACGCACCTTTTATGTGATCAGTTTCCCGACAGCCGACAAGACGTGGGTTGTGAATGTGCAAGACGGGCAGTGGCACGAGTGGAGAAGTCTGTCATGACATCCTTATACAGCACAGGTGTTAATATTAGTGGGCAATTAGGTCTTGGGGATAACACCTCAAGAAATGAGTTCGCACGAGTTGGGGCAATAAATACATGGGAGACAGTGGCGTGTGGTGGGCAGCATACCGCGGCTGTACGAGCGGATGGGACATTATGGACAACAGGGCATAATAACTTCGGGCAATTGGGTCTCGGGGACAAGAGTGCGCGTGATGAATTTGCGCAGGTCGGGTCGGGTACCACGTGGAGTCTTGTGGGATGCTCATTCTATTCTACATTAGCCATTAAAACAGACGGGACATTATGGGCAACCGGGCTGAATGACGTAGGACAATTAGGTATCGGGGATAACACTGATAGGGATGAATTTGCGCAGGTTGGGTCAGGTAACACATGGAGTTTGATTGCTGGAGGTGTTGAACATCAAGTAGCCATCAAAACAGATGGGACATTATGGGCAACAGGGTCGAATGGTAACGGGCAATTAGGTCTTGGGGACAAGACCAACCGTAATGCGTTTACTCGGGTTGGTACGGGCACTATATGGGAAACTATTGCTGGAGGTAGTTCGCATACTGTAGCCGCTAAAACAGACGGGACATTATGGGCAACGGGGTTGAATGACTTCGGACAATTAGGTATCGGGGATAATACTGATCGGGATGAATTTGCCAGGGTTGGGTCGGGCGCCACATGGGATGCTATTGCCGCTGGTTATCACCATTCTATAGCTACCAAAACAGACGGGACATTATGGACAACCGGATCTAATTTATCCGGAGAGTTAGGTCTCGGGGACAGTGGGTTCGGTATGGAAAGAAATACATTTACTCAAGTTGGTGCGTTAACTACGTGGGGCTCCATTACAGGAGGGTATCAGACATCATACGCGGTACGAACTGATGGCACGGCGTGGGCGACGGGGTACAATGCTAATGGCGAGTTGGGTCTTGGGGACAGTAGCGAACGAGACGAATTCACACAAACCGGGGAGTCCGCTTCGTGGAGTGCGGTTTGGAGTATGTTCGCCTTTGCTTTCTTAGACACAGTAGCGCCTCGACTCGGGCGTCATAGGGGTATAGTCGGTATCAACGGCGGTGTGTTATTTAATGAAAAAACCATAATTGGGGATTCTACAGGTAATTTGTATGCTCTTAATATGGATACGTATACTGACGCGGGGAACGCAATTACAAGAGTCCGTCGTACTCAAATTATATCAGATGGTGATATAAACCTACTACATAACCGTGTGGAGGTGGAGTTTGAAGCTGGTGTGGGTCTTGACGGTGGGGATGACCCCGAGGCTACACTCAAGTGGTCGGATGACGGCGGGGATACATTCAGTGACGGTGAAGCTACCAGTATTGGGGAATATGATGATTGGGGCGCAAGAGCCATATGGCGGTCACTTGGTAAGAGCAGGGATAGGGTATATGAATTAACAATCTCCGCGCCGGTTAAGGTGGTTATGATCGGGGCGTACAGTATACTAAAAAAGTGTAGGTTTTAATTATGACACGGCATAGGTGCTCAATAGGCGTAAATGGCGGTATCCAATTCAATGGTAAGACCATTGTGGGCGATAGAGCCAATGGTAAACTATACGCCCTTAACATGAATACCTACACTGATGGGGGAGAAACAACCACCAGAGTAAGGAGAACGCAGATAATAAGTAATGAGAAATCTAACGTATTGCATAACAGGATAGAAATTAAATTTGAGGCTGGAGTAGGACTCCTGGGTGGAGACGACCCAGAAGCTACACTTAAGTGGTCAGATGATGGGGGTAACACATTCAGCACAGGAGAAGCAGTTAGTATAGGGGAATATGGTGAACGTGGCGTAAGAGCTATATGGCGGTCACTTGGGAAAAGTAGAAATAGAATATATGAATTAACAATCTCCGCGCCGGTGAAGGTTATTATTATCGGAGCGTACAGTATATTGAAGAAATGTAGGTTTTAATTATGGCGATGATTCCAAAAGAAATGGTGGCAGGGGTTGGGTTAACAGATGTAGCGGCCACGTACTATACAGTCCCCTCTAACAAACGGGCGGTGGTACAGAAGGCTACATTTGTAAATGACCACACATTAGTAGTAACTGTAACTATTAATCTGGTTCCATCCGGGTTGGCAGCAGGGTACACGAACAGGCTTGTTAAAGCTAAAGCGTTGGCTCCGGGGGAGACATGGGTTTGTGACAGTATAGAAAATCACGAATTAGAAGCAGGGGGGTTTATATCAATGGTAGCGTCTACTACTTATAAGGTTGGTTGTAGAATTTCAGGGTATGAGGTGACATAATGGCTACAGAATTAGAAAAAGAATTAGCTCAACTCAAGAGTCTTTTTAAGATAGGGGGGCGTGGTTGGCCCCCAGGAGTCTATAGGCAGTATCAGGCTAAATTAGGGCAATTGCGGAAGGCGCGTTCAGATGCCAAGCAGATGAGGAGTGCGGCTGTCGCTAAGGCTAAGGGTGCGGCTCGGAAGTACGAGGGTGACGTTAAGTCGGCAGCGGCAGCTAAGCGTAAAGGCTCCGACCTTAATCTCGCTATGTACCAGAAGTATTTGGCAGCGGCTCAGAAGAGTACAGCGGCGGCTACCAAGCAAGCGAGGAATGACGTTAACCCGTGGAGAGCAGCGGGGCTTACCGCTCTTGGTCAGTTACAGAAAAAAATTAAAGACGGTCCTGGGGACTTTAGAAAAGGTCCAGGATACGACTTTAGGATGAAGCAGGGGCAGAAAGCTGTTGCACGATCAGCCGCCGCAAAGGGCGGTGTGTTGAGCGGGGCGGCAATTAAAGGTGCTACCAGGTTCGCGCAGGACTATGCGTCCAACGAGTACGACAAATTTCTAAGCAGGTATTATGATTCCTTAAACCCATTGAAGGATTTGTCCTCACAAGGGCTTGATGCCTCGCATAAAATGGCGGGTTACTCCATGCAAGGAGCAAGGGACTCAGCAGGACACAGTCTTGCTTTCGGGCAGCAGATAGGTGAGGAGAGGACCCGTGGGTATGACGCTACGTATCAGGGGGCTATGAAGATAGCGAGCAATTGGAATGACGCGAGAAAAGCCGCAGCTAAACGAGATTATGGGTACGCGGCATGGAAATCGGGAGGTGAGTTCTAATGGCAATAGTAGACTATACGCAAGCTATGACAGCGGGGTTAGGTGCGAGATTAGCATATAATAAGGCGAACCGGAGCGGCGGTGGAAGAATAATGGCACCGAGGGGCGAGGATCTCAATCAGAGGCATCACCGACAAGCTATGGAGAAGTCGGCATTAGCACAATCTAAAGCTAATGTGGATATGACAACCAGTACCACAAGTGATAATAAGGATAAGACTAAAGCTAATATATCTAAAATGCAAGCTGACACTGCGAGGAGGGACTCTCCTGAAGCTAAGGCTATGGCTAAGGCACAACTCGATAACGAAAAACAGAATAATGTTAAAACCGCCCTATCGAATTTTTCATCCTTTGTCCCGGCAGTTACCCAAGAAACATGGAGAGACCTTGTTGATTGGGGCGCAGAGTCTGGCGTGTTACCGAGAGAATTATTCACAGATCCGGATAAAGTCGAGGGTATGTCGGAATTAGAATTTAAAAAATGGAAAAGTGGTGCTGTGGAACGCTACGGCGCTATGAGTGACACCGGTGTTAAACTTGCCGTAAAACAAAAAGAAATGGAAATACGGGTGGAACAGAAGCGGCAGGAGCAAGTTATCAAAACCGAGGCAAAACAGGCGGAGGTGGATGATGAGAAGGAGATACTTCTTACCGATGAAGAAGCGCGGGTTGCGGGTGCTAAATACAATTTAGACGGTAAGATGCCGAGTCTCGGTAGAGGAAAAGTTGCCGCTAAGAATAGGATTAAAATACTGAAAAGTGGATTAAACCAGCAGCTTGGCTTATCCCCGGATCAGATTAAGTCAAATAAATCCCCCATGCAGAACGCACTTGAAATAGTGGCAATGCAGTCGGATACTAAGGCTATTCAGGGTGCCCAAAAATTCCTTGAGAAACAATTAGGCTCAATGGATAGTTTCGTTACTAATCTTAACAGCCAGGTCGATAAGGTCAAGGCGTTATCAAAGGACTTAGAAACGTTCGATACAAGAATCATGAATGTCCCACTTAGACTGGTTAGGGGCAAAATACTCGGTAGCCCGTTACAGGCAAAATATGATATGTACCTTGCGGAAATAGAGGGCGAAATAGGTAAATTAGCCACTGGTTCAACCGCTTCAATAGCGGAACTATCAGCTACCGCGCAGGAGAGATGGGCTAAGATTCACGATAAAAATTTGAGCGTAACTGATATGCTGTCGCTATTGGAAGAAACGAAAAATGCGGCTAATCTCAGATACGACAGTGTAGTTGGCGCGCTATCCGGGGTGAGAAAACGGATGCGAACGAGAGACTATGATGATAGCGGTGACCCAAGTGCGGGCGAGGGCGAGGGTGACGATACAAACGACCCATTGGGGCTAAGACAATGACAACAGAAATAGATAATTTCAGAAAGAAGTATCCAGAGTACGGTGATGTGGACGATGTAGCCCTCTCTACAATGCTCTCCGAAAAGTACCCGGAGGCATATGGCGATCTGCCGGAAAAAGTGCATACGGAAATTAGTGGACACGCTGGCACCTACCAGGAGCAACCTGGTGATTTTGAAGAACCGATGTCGGTTGCCTCACTGAAGCCAGGATATACGCCTGGGTCGGGGGAACCGAGACCTGGGGCAAGAATGGTGAGTGATTTCGTGAGACCGGCATTAAGCGGAGGTGGTGCAGTAGCAGGAGCTATGCTCGGCACAGGCGCCGCGCCGGGACCAGGTACGGTAGCTGGAGGAGGTGTTGGGTACGCATTAGGTGAGGAGGTTGCTGATAAATTTGACGAGTGGTTGGGTATCAGGGAGGGCAGGCCATTACCCGAAGAGCTAAAAAAGACTGTCAAGAACGCCTTAATAGGGGCAACATTTGAAGCTGGCGGACAAGTGGTAATCCCGGCAGTAGCCCCGATCGTAAGAGCGGTTGCGAAGAAGATACCTAAGTTCCCTGTGTCATTGAGTGGCGCTCAGAAAAAAGCAGGTGATGTGTTAAAGGCACATACGAGCAAAGGCCCTATAGTCGCAAAGAACATAGAAGACGCTAAAGCTCTGGAAAAAGCTATACCAGGACTGAAATTCGGTAGGGGGCAAGCCACGAACGACCCTGCCATTATAAAATTCGAGAGGGCGAGGGAGCGAATGCCGGGCGAGGCGGCGGCGGGTGCTGCTGACAAAGCGGCGAGTAACTCGAAAGTGCTACAAGAGTTTATCGACAATCAGAAAGGTGCGGCAGGTATTGATGATGTGGTAGGGGCTCTTGAGAGACGTAGCGGGGCTGTAGCGAAAAGCACAGACGTTGCGGCTAAGAGGCTCGAACGTGAAGTTGCCGGCATTGAGTCAAATAGAGATGTGGCAGATGTGGGGGTGAGTATCAGAGAAGCCGCTATCACTGGCAAAAAAGCCGCTAAAAAGAAAGCCGGGGAGCTATTCGATAAAGTACCAGAACATAGTATTGACGCGACTATTTTAAATGATAAGATAAAAAACATCTTGAAACCGTTTTCGAGGGTGGAGGACGTAAAGTTGAACATCCCGAGTGTGCTGGTAAGGACGAGGGTGCTATTGAAAAAGACCAAGGGCGCACTAACCCCTAAAGACTTGCAGGGTATTCGGACTGAACTTACAACTGATTTGAGAAGAACGCAAGGTGGCACAGATCCGAACGCAAGGAAAGCAGCAAGGATATCAAAAATGATCGATGCTGTCGATGACTTGCTAACCGATGCTGGTGTGGGTGCGGGGGGCGGCGAGTTAAAGACAGCCCAACAGTTTTTTAAAAAAGAAGTAATAGGGAAATTCAAGTCAGGCTCAGTAGGGGACATACTTAAGAAATCGGGTGGACAATATAAGGTAACTAACGCTGGTGTAGCGTCAAGATTTTTCAAACCTGGGTCGAAAGGTGCTGAGTCAGCTCAAGAGTTTGTGAACGCTGTAGGTGCTAACAAAAACGCACGTTCAGCTATAGAAGAGGCTGTGAGACAAGACCTGGTTACGAATGCCACAAACCCAATTACCGGGGAGCTAACAGAGGCGAAATTGAAAACTTGGCTTGCCAGGCACAAACACGCACTGAGGGGGCTCGACTTGCAGGATAGGTTCAAAGATATTGGAATGGCGAGGAGCCAGCTTGACAAAGCGCTTGAAGCAAAAATCGCTTTCGATAAGTCGGTGGCATCCAGGATGCTCGGTGCCGATGTGGAGACCGCAGTAAAAAGCGCGTTCTCAAAGGGGGCTAAAGGTAAAGAGGCGAGGACGCTCTATCTTAAACTCAAAGGGGATAAGAAAGCTATAGCTGGATTACAGAACGCCACCATAGACCATATCATAGATAATGCTATGCTCACTACTCCGGATGCTTTCAATAGCCCTATTGTGAGCTTGGCTAAGGTAGAACGTGAGTTCAAAAAGCTGAAGCCGGCTATTAGTGTGATTTTTGAAGATTCACCGGCGAAACTAAAAGCGTTTAACGCATACCGGGCTGCACTACGGACATTACAAAGAAACAAAACATCACCCGTGGGCGGTGGGTCTGAAACAGCAGCACATCTCTTTACCGCTATGGCCAGAACGTCGGGGCTGTCGATGGGGCGAACGGCTAACATAGGTAGGGCGTTAATAAAGCCACTCATAGACATGAGCGACAGCCAGGTGAACGCGCTTTTAAATAGAGCAGCTTTTGACCCTGAGTTTGCACACACATTGATGTTTATTGCGAGGAAGGCTCCTGCGGATATTATAGCGAGGAGATTGAAAGGGCACATGCTGTCCATTGGTATGAAAATTGGGGATAATAAGGAGAAATAAACCATGGCTAATACATTAACAAGCGGGGATTACTTTACTACCATGACCGTCGATACGGCACCTGGTGCTGCGGGGGAAGTGTGCGGGACTGTGAGGGAGGCTATAGCGAGGGATGACTTCAGGTTGTCATTCAGTGTGAGAGGTGCGACCGGTACTGTGACACTACAGTTCTTAGCGGACGGGGATACCGTGTGGCAAGACGAGGGCAATTATACTGCGGGGGATATAAAGCTTATAGACAATCGCTCCCATGGTAGACAGTGGCGTGCTATTTGTAAAGAGACTGCCTTCGGTGATACAGGTGATTTAATTTTCGGATTGGAGTGGTAATATGATACGGGACTTAGTTAGTAATCTGGTAGGTAATCAGGTGGTGAACCAGGTTAGGTTCGTTGATGGTATACAAACCCTTAGTCTAACATCTACCGCTAACCTCGAAGCCTGGAACTTAGACCATTCAGGAACCTATACCAGAGCATCTACAATTAACGACTGGGATACGGATGCTGTATTAAATGTGGGCATCCCTAACGACGTAGCCTCATTTTACGGGGCAAGATGGACTGACCCAGCATTCTTTAATACTGATCTATCGGGTGACGCGCTAACCAACACAATCGGGCTGAGTAATAGTCCGAGTGTTACTAATCAGTTTGCAGCGGATGAGTATAGGGATTTTGATAATTGGGATAGTTATAGTGCTATAGTAACAAAAAATCAAGTTGGAGTTGATGGTACTCCAAATTCTGCAAGCGTACTTGAGGATGATAATGCAAGCGGATTTGAACAGATATCGGAAACTTTTGTTGTTGCAGATGATACAAATTGGCATTGTTTTGCCTTGGCTATTTTAAAAGATTCTGAGACTACAAGATATCCAGCTTTAAAATTAGACTTAACTGGTGGTGCAGGAATTCAAGAATATGGAGTGCTTAATACTCAAGCTGGTACAGCTAATGAAGTGCCAACATTTAATGAAGGTGAGTTATTTGTTTTTGATGCTGGAGTTTTTTGGGTGTTTTTTGTTGCAATACAAAACAATGGTACTGGGAATACATCCATGGGTGTTACAATAGCACCCGCTTACTCGACTAATGGAACAAATTATGATGTTGCAGCAACTGGCTCCATAATAGCTGACTGGGCACAATTCTGTAACGCAAGACGCTGCCCTCTCCCTCTCGTAGTAGGAGCAGAGACATTAGCTCTTGGTGATCTGCATTGCTCAAGTGCTGGATTGATTAAGGAGACTTTGGGAGATGATGTTGTAGTTAATGGTGATTTTACAACAGACTATACTCCTTGGCACATTACAAACGGTGCTAATCCTAATGGTTGGAATTGGGTTAATGGACATATGGTTTGCGACTCTAATGGTGTGGGTAGAAACTTAGGACAAAATAATATATTTGAAGTTGGTAAAACATATGAAGTTACACTTGATGTAATAAATGTTAGTTCAAAACTATCATTATATGGGCTCATTGGTACTCCTGAGATCACTTCCACGGGCACACAAACAATTATCGGCGTAGCAAATTCTGCTACGCCGATAATCTATTGTAGTTCGTCTGCAACGGCAGAAATTAATTCTGTAATTATAAAAGAAGTACCCCATCCAAAAGGCTCAATATACCTCGAATACCAAGCCTTACCTGATTATGCAGCGGTAGACAACACAGTCCTACTTGCTTCTGGCAATACAGAAATTAGAGCAGAATCCCTTACAAGTGGTATATCATTCAACGATGGCACAAATGACACCGTAGGTTCAGTCGGAACACCAAGCGGAGTTATCAAGGCAGTAGTCAGATGGGAAGGAACATCAGTTTATATCACGACAGTGAATGGAACAACAACTGGAACTTATGCAGGGAACTTCGGGGATGGAACAATATATTTCGGTAGGAATAGTACTGGGAATGCGTTCCCGGGAATTCTGATTGATTATAAGTTTTGGTATAATGAAGTAATAACAGAGGCAAAAGCAGATACTTGGGTTGCATAATTGGGGGTAATACCATGGGTTTACAGTTTTTAATAGAAGTTCCCGCTACTGAAAAGATTAAAAAGAAAAGCCGTTCTACATCCAAAGAAGCTCAGAGCGAATTTAAAAAGAAAGACGGTCAAGTAACAGACGATCTTTTGTGTAATACGAGAATCCATAAAGGTAGAAAGTTAGTATACTTTATATCCGAGCAAACTCTTGAAGAACTTGAAACAGTTATAAAAGATGAAAATTTGGATTGGGTGATACTCGCTGCTAATGATGGGTATCAAAAAGATGAGAAAGGTAATTTAATCCTCGATGATGCCGGACAGAAAATCATAAATCAATTAATTTTATATAACCGGAAAGAGGTTATGGAATTTATCAAGAGAAAAAGAGTTTATGGTAAAAACGGGGACTTTGTGAAAGAAGAGGCTCCTACTGAAATTATTTTTGGTAAATTCCAGGGGAATAAATTTTATTTTAAAGCGAGGGAATAGTATTATGCGTAAAATAGCAATGGTGTGTATTATATTGGGGTTATTCATGTGCCTGCAAGGTTGTATTTTGTCTACCGGAAAACTTAGGTATGAAACCAGTAACACGGTTGTTCTGAAAGTAGAGAAACAGACATTTAAACTTTTTATATCAGCCAGAGATAAGACACAATTCGAGCAGATTGTGAGTAATATTGCTAATATTTTAGCTGAGTGGAATAGATAATGTGGGGGTTTAACCCAAAGACTAAAGATATGACATGGGCGCGGGTTGCGACTCTACTTCCTCGGGATATTATGGATGATGGGAGGGTAAAACCTACGGATAAAATATATCAGGTTCCTATGTTGGAGTCCCTGGACTATATTATGCGCGAGGTACCCTCCTGGAAATGCAAGTATGTTCCCGAAAAACATGACTGCGATGACTTCGTGAGGGACTTTAGAGGCTGGTTGAGCAGGAAAGATTGGGGCAATTTGCTTGCAATGGACACAGAGGTTTTGCATCCTGATAAGGGGCAACATAACCTCATTTCCTTTATGTGCCTCGACAGGCAAGATAAATACGGTAAGCACCCACTTATATTCGGGGAGCCACAGACAGGGAAGATTGTGTCCTACCACGAAAGTAGAAAATATACAGATGTTAGGCTAAGACTATGACTTTAGGAAAAAAACAAGAGAAATTCAGCCTTATGCTTAGTAGATTGATAGCCTATATATACAAAATGGGTTATCAGGTCAGAATGGGCGACGTATGGGCGCACGATGGGCATAAAGAAAACAGTAATCATTATATAAAATTAGCAGCAGATATAAACTTGTTTAAAGATGGAAAATATCTAACGGAAACAGAAGACCATAAGTTATTTGGGAAGTTTTGGGAAGAAATGGGCGGTAGTTGGGGTGGGAAATACCAAGACGGAAATCACTATAGCATCGAGCACAACGGGAGAAGTTGAATAATGTATAAGGGCTACACAGATCAACAGATAGAAGACATGGGAAATGGGTGTGGTGCAGCTTCTGGTATTATAAAATATATCAGACCGCCTCACGGAAAGTTTTTCATAAGAGAATGTAATTTGCATGACTGTGACTATGCAATAGGTGGGCATGAAGCAGACAGAACAATAGCAGATTTAGTACTAAAACAACGGATGATGAGGAAAATTCGTAACACCGATACAGATACTCTCATAAAGGAGCTTTATACGGATCAATGTGGTATTCCTAATTGGATTATAAAAATATTGCCGAGAGTAGTTATTGTTCAGGTGTTTAAGGCGTGGGCTTACGTTTATTGGAAAGCCTTGATTTTGTTCGGGGGGTTGGCTTTTAATTATTGTTAAAGCGATTGGTTAAGACTATGACACGGAGAGGAGATATGACTAAAGCACTGAGAATGATGTCCGAGAGTTGGGTTTTTAAACTATACACTGCCGCCATTGGAACATTGATACTGGTAGTAATAACGATTTCATCTTTTACACTTGATCGGGCTTTCGCTAAATTGGATCAAACTGCGGAGCTTACAAACAAAAATACTAATATTGCCATTGCCATGTGCAAGGATATCGCCTCGAATAAAGAGAAGATCATAGAAAATAGGAGACGTATAAATATATTAGGGGATGAGTTCAATGACTAATGCCCACGTAGAAGTCCCGCTATCCACGGTGCCGATGACCGACCAGAATGGTATGGTCACAGAGGTGTGGCATTCCTACTTTTCGGGGTTGGGCAATGTTGTGAATAGTATCGGTGGCCCCGAGGTAGCTGCGCTACTGGCAGGCTCAGGGGGTGGGGGTGGTGGCAGTACCAGCGCTCTTAAGTCAGCTTTAGCCGGACTGGAGGTATTACAGGCTATGGGTAACGTATCGCCTGTAGGACCCGCTGGTAACACAGGGGAGTTGCAGTTCAATAAGGATGGTGCGTTCGGTGGGGACGCCAAGCTCCTGTGGGATAAGTTAAATGGCGTACTTGAGGTGTTGGGCGGGATGCAACACAAGGAAGTCAGAATAACATATACTGACTCACCGTACACTGTGCTATCTACGGATAATGTGATATACTGTGATACGGATGAGGGGGATATTGAGGTTGATCTCCCGGCGGGTACGACTGGCAGACATCAGAAGATAATTAATGCTGGTTCGAGTGGTAACGACGTTACAGTAGATCCCAATGGCACTGAGTTGGTACTACAGGACGAGTCATTTACGCTGTACGACGGGGAGAATATAGATATCCATTACAACGCTACGGAAGGATGGTACTAATGACCCATTTAAGGTCGCCAGAACAGAGAGAAGGCGGGGTACGTAAGGTCACAGTTGTTGACCTAAGCACCAAGGAGTTACTTATTGAAGTACTGAGAGAGTTACGTAAAATAGAGTACCATTTGTCTATAGCAAGTGATACTGATTTAACTAATAGTAATATAGGAGATTAAAATATGCCAACACTTAATGATCCAGATGGAACGGCTCAGCACGTAAACTCAGAGAATATGGCAGAGGTGTATTCTGTTAGTGAAAAAATACAATTACACGCTAATGTACATGAAAAAGAATGTTACTCAGTGTTGATTGATGTGACAACAGCTTCAACCGATGATGATTTTTTCTATCTTAAAAATAATGATGATAGAGACCTTGTTATAACGAAAATTGGTGGCTGGTGTGATGATGCGAATCAGGAAGTGTCGCTTTATATTGCGGGAACAGATGCTGGAACAGACGCAGGGGACGCACTTACCCCGGCTAATTTGAATGCCGGTAGCGCTAACACAGCGGATGTGGATTGCACACAGGATGCTACTGACCTTGCCATATCGGGTGGTAGAGTCGTTAGACTTATGAAATTCCCTACAACAGCACTTCAATTAGCAGCTTTTAGTTTTGATACTGGAATAGTCATACCCAAGAACCAACGAATGCACTTACAAGCGTCACTTGCGGGTTTGATTAATATGACAGTGACTTTCTACTTCCATGATTAAGATAGTATTAGCTAATAGTAGCGGTGTACCTATAGATGTGTCGGGGGATAATTGTTTATCGGTAGTTGATTGTGGCGCGCCTCCACTTGGGGCGCAAAAAACTATGGTGTTCAGTCAGAAGCTCACAACCACGGGTTTAACGAGTGGGTCGGATGATATGGGCATTGATGGCAGCGTAGCACCTGTGGATTTCCATATACCCGCGAGCGAGGATGACGATAGATATATCACAAGATTATCTTTCATAATTGGTTACGGATCGTCGAGTGATCTATTTGTATTTGCCGATGCTGCGGCAGCACTTACCAATGGTGTGAGAGTGTATTATATTAACTCATACAGTGATGAAGTTACTATAATGAATCCTAAAGCTAATTATAGTTTTATGCGTGCGTCGGGTATACCGGTAACTAATACAAATTGGGAGACGAGAGGATTTGCGGCGGCTGGTGACTACGGATTTTTTATCAATATCGACCTATCGCAAATAATGCCCCCGTACGGTATCAAGCTCGACAAAGGTACTAAACAGAAATTATGTGTTACAATAAGAGATAACTGTTCGGATGCGGACTTATTTAACTGCCAGGCTTTCGGCTTCGAAAGGTTAGGATAGACATGGTAGAACCTATAGACATATATAACGGGCAACCGGGGATTACAGACACAACGCTGTTCACAGCGCCTACAGGTATGAGGGTTAAGGTAATCTCGGCGGTTGTGGCTAACGACACCGACACCAGCACTTATATCTCAGTGCATAGAGCGCCCTATGGTATAGCTGCGGGTGACACTAATATAATAATTAACCGTAAGCCCGTAGGTAGCCGGGAGTCTGTAGCGCTATGGGAGCTGGTGGGACAGGTGTTAGAAGCAGGGGACTTCCTGTCGGCTATTGCTGAGGTAGCCGACCAGTTAACTGTTCATATCAGTGGTGTTCGGACGGTGGTGTAGGGTACTGGCCTCCTAATATTAAAGTTCAGCGTTGTGCGCTATTGGTTTCCTGCAATCAGGACAGACAAACCATCCCTTCCTATCTCGCTCTGCCTTCTTGGAACCACAAGTGCATACGTCTGCAATTTCTTTATTAGGAGGCTCTGCTAAAAGCATATCTTTATTAGAGGGTTTTTCTAATAGCCCCTTGACGATAGTCAAAACATCTTCGTTCGTTTTACATCCAAAGCAATATTTCCCAACAGTGACCATAATTGGTGAAGATGTTAATATTTTTGCTTCAGCACCATCTAAGATTGTAATTTGCATAAGTCCTCCTAATTTAAGTTAACCTTCAGGCGGCACACTTACTCACCGCTAAACGAAGTATCCATCATAAAATTTACACCAGCTTTTATTATTTCTTCTTCAGTAGCCTGTTTATGGTTTAACTTTTTATTATTTTCTATTATTAAAAATTTTGGCCCGGTTGGATGCCAATAAACCCTGTTCCTATAGTGCCATTGGCACACGTTTGTCCCATCATACGTTTGTAAAGAAACCTCACCTGCACGGGGCTTATATTTATCAATATCACCTCTATCACTAAGCTCTTTAGTAGGGCTATTACCAAGCTCATTCAAATTTAAAACAGTCATACTTAAACTCTCCTTTGTAAAAATAATTGTTAAAGTTCAGCATTGAGCGCAGCGATATATGCTGCACTCTTTTATTAGCGTTCTCCTATTTGTATCAACCGTTCTTTTTCAATCATTTCACATATTTTGTTTCTGGTCTTTGGTGTGACTTTAGAAAGGCACGACTCTGGAATTTCCCAAGAACAATCATCCATATGGTAGCAGAAATCTTCCCATAGCTGTTCAAACGTCCAATCTCCGAAAAAGTTTTTTCTTAGAGAAAGACAATCTATACAAGTATGGTGAGTATGTTTGTCACCGTCATACTCACCACGGAACCATTCAAACTTTTCTCCGAGTTTAATCTCACGGTTACACTCACCACATTTAATTATTAACGACTTTAAATTATGAACTAAAAACTTTTGTTCATAATCTTCATAGCCTTCTTCTCCATCACAACTATCTATTGAACAAGAACATTCCATTCTTTCCTCCTATAAGCGGGTTACCCGCTTCATGTAATAATTAGCTTGGTTCATCCAGAGCTAATATTTAGTTCAGCGTTGCGGAGCATACGCTGCAACGGCTGATTATCGAATTTCTTGCACCTGGTACTGACAACTCCGTGCTCTACAAAACCCGTCATTTACGTTAAGCATGCACGTATGCCCAGGCCCTAAACAGCATAGTTTAGACTTGCCGTCGTTTTCTGGTGGAAGTTCAGTAATTCTAAGTGACCACAAACCATCATCCCGCTCTTTCCATTTACCTGCATTAATTGAAGCACCATCGTCTGTTTCGACTTCAACAAATCTTCCAGATTCATGAGATGGTGGGCCGTCAAAAATAATATTTATTGCTTTTGCCATGTTCGTACTCCTTTAAGATAATATTGACATCAGCAGCAAGGCGCAGCCGATGTCTGTTGTATGCCGTTATTAGCGTTATTCCCATATGTTTTTGCCGCAATATTCACATATTTGATCGGCCCAACCATAATCATCCCGAAGTACTCCACCGCATATCGGGCATTCCATATAATCTGAATCAATTATATTTTGATTCTCTTCATACATCCCTTGAATCAAATTAGATGGGTTGCATTCTGGACAAGGCATTTCTCCACCATTTGTATACAGCCAGTCAAATTCACCTGAAGGGTCGGAGTGTCCTGAATCCATATCCCAAAGATAACCATTAATACATATTGAGTCTGGATAATCTGCACCGAAATCCTTTCCTATATAGTCACACATACTTTCCCTCCTATAAGCAGTTTACCTGCTTCATGCCTTGATTAGCCTGGTTTATCCAGAGCTAATAAGCAGTTAACCGTATCTGGCTAACATTACTTTCCGGGGGTTATCCGTTTCACAGGCGCCACATACGCTACTATAGCCTTCACGTACAGAGAGTTCATACTTATCTCTTTACCACTTTCTATAGTTAGTTGTGCCGCGAGATCCCGGTATTTACGTTTAGTTCCGTCTGGTAGGTCTCTTATGCTTGTCTGTTCCATGTGTCCTCCTCGCTCATTAATATATCTTCTTGACAATCTCTTTAATTATTTTTTTCTGCTCGGTTGTCCCTCGTGCGCCTTCTGATTCAACTGTAACATCAATTGGGAGAGGTTTGCTCCTCGGTCTGAACTTTTCGTAGGAGAGCCCCCACCATGATTTAACGCCTGGCCATAGTGCTTTCGGGAAATTACTCTCTGTTATGATACTCATGCTCCTGTCCCCCTAATATACAAGGTAGCTGGCCTCCGGACTCAAACCGGCTTGGTTTAAAGGATGTGCCTCACCCGCTCTCCCTCAGTTACGTTGCTAACAATATACATGTTGTTACTGATATTGTCAAATAGATTTTATCTATAGTAAGTATTTGAATTAAAAAATTGACTTTAGTATTTACATTGTATACCTTAGTAGCGTTGGTAACATTAATTTAATTAAGGAGACGAGGATATGACGGTATCAGTTAGAATTTCAGCAATAGTGGTAATAGTGGCAGACGCAATGAAAGCTATAGCGGATCTGTATGATAATAGGCCTAATGGGGGTCCAGTATCATTACCAGCCGCGTCACCCGACCCTGAGCAGACGCAATCAGTATTGTCGTCGTACGAGGTAGCACCGACGCCCCCTGTTCTTGCGTTCGCGACAAAATTTCCAGTACCTGAGCTTACGCCAGCACTGGCACCCGAGGCGCCACCAGCACCAGCACCAGCACCAGTACCAGAAGCACCCGAGGCACCGACACCAGCAGCAGAGCCGCTACCAGCACCAGCACCGACACCACCTGAGCCAGCAGACACACTCACAGCAGGTACATTAGATAAAGAGGGTCTACCATGGGACAAGCGTATTCACAGTGGTGGTCAGACGTTCCTCGCTTCGGGTAAAAGTAAAGGCTGTTGGAAACTGATTCGTGGGGTCGATCCTATTTTAGTAGCTAAAGTTAAAACCGAGTTACGCGGGACTAATCCAGCACCGACACCGGCACCAGCAGCACCGGCACCGGCAGCACCGGCACCAGCAGCACCTGGGCTGATGACATGGCCGAAACTGGTAGAAGCTATAGAAGCTGGCAGTATAGATGCGGATATGGTCACACTCTCATGTAATAAATTCAGTGTTGAGAATATCGGGGATCTACAGGATAAACCTGTGCTTGTGCCTTTGGTAGCAAAGGACTTGGGGCTATAATGGAACAGCAATTAAAAGCGTTAGATGAGAGTGTAAGAATGTGGGAGTATAAGGTGTCCCGGAGTTCGGCGGGTATGTTGCCCCCTATGATATATTGCCCCCTATGTGCGCTAAATGAGGGCGACTGCAAGACTTGTATAATCAAAAAGGACACTGGGCGGAATGGTTGCGAAAAAACACCCTACCGCGAAACCAGTATGGTACAATTCGGGGTACACCCCGAGGGGGACGTGCGGATGCTTGAATATCTTAAAAATTTAAGGAGGAAACTTACCATGGGTAACGAGGAGTTAAAGGT
>Ga0208904_1000826_pt1 | contig 23083 bp, 22 predicted proteins | sample AntAceMetag02UKB_FD_184774 | JGI IMG/M metagenome (GOLD analysis project Ga0208904, IMG submission 184774) | Saline lake microbial communities from Ace Lake, Antarctica - Antarctic Ace Lake Metagenome 02UKB (SPAdes) (version 2) | ecosystem: Environmental > Aquatic > Non-marine Saline and...
GGTGATGATCTCAAACCGCCTTAAGCTGCATTGGTAAAGAGCCTTTGTAGTGAGCGTTAAGGTAAAAGGCGTAAATAAATACGTCAGGTAGGTATCAAGGAGACGAACGCGAGTGAACCGCTGAGCATGTGTCGAAATGGGCTAAGGTGGTTACCAAAACTGAGGATAAGCACTGTTCTTCAGGATAAGTCTAAGATGAACCTGCATACTGTTTAGACGGTACCCGGCATAGAGGCGGCGTGACCTTGATACAGGCTTCTGTTCCGAAAGTGAGAACCTGTCGTTCCGATAATAAGGGAGAAACTCAAGTGGAGGTCCCGCAAGAGTGAGAGTACTGATGCGGAGCACAGGGGCGGACTATCTCGTAATAGCGATGAAGTCTCTGTAATGGAGATGGAGCGAAGGGGATAGATTGTCCGGCTTTATGTGGTGGTCAACCAGCAATGGTAGGAACTATCAGGTGAAGCAAGGTCAGTTACCTGGCTGGACAATAAGAGCCGTATGAATCGAGAGGTTCAAGTACGGTTCTGTGAGAGACTTAAGGTGAGACTCCTTTTGTATAGCTCGACCATCCAATACCAAAACAACGGAAACTAACAGCAACGAAGTGGGGTGCAGCGAAGCGGAACCCCTAAAATAACCAGAATTGTAAATATAAGGTATATAAGCATTTAGGTGTGTAGGTAGAGGTGGTTAAAGGAGTTACAAATGTCCTTCTAACGAATCCCGGCACCTCCACCAGTTGTTTCAGCAGAAAGCCGATTTCAGTCACGAAGTCGGATTTTTTGCTGTAACCCCTATAAAACACTAGTACATACAACATCACTTATCCTCACTTTACATCAGACAGCATCACTCCTGAAATAAAAAAAACCGTACAAAAACGTGAACAAAACGTGAACTTTAAATTTAGGTTAGAAACAATCCCTTTAGCCGAAGAGGTATATCTAAAAGAAGGGGAAGAGTGTATAATGTCAATGAATATACTTTAATAACGAGGCGGGAATATGTGGTTTCAAGTAAAAGAGACTTTAACTGAAGAAGATGTCCAGCGCGGGATGAAAGCTATCATCAAAGACGGTATGGCATCAACTGCTATGGCAACCTGTACCGGCGGGGTGTTTCTTGCGGCTTTTGCTTTAGCCCTTGGCGCGTCGAATGCTGTTATAGGCCTCCTGGCGGCCATGCAGTCAAAAAAGTATTTGAATAAAAAAATGAAAACTAAACAGTGAATTAGGGGTATAGATATGGCTAAAAAAGAAAAAAATGTAAAAAACTTAAAGCATGAAGCTCAATTGAGCAAAGAAGACGGCATGGATAGCAAGATTGGTAAAATATTATCTAATGATGTTGAAATCGAAGTTTATGATAGGGAATATTTCAGGAATATCTCGAAGAATCTGAAAGATGAAGCGTGTGTGGAAATTATCTACACGCTTACTCACAAGGTTATTAATAATGCCCGTAAAGCCAAGGATATGTATTACTCGATCATGGATCATCAAGATAGTTTATCTCGCCTGCTGGGTAGGAATGTTGGCATAGAAGTAGCGACCTTAGATTTCTTAAAGAATATGGAAAACGAATTAAACGAACCCAGGATAATAGAAAAAAACAAACTGGATAAAATATCCGAAAAAGCTATTACGGATGGAGGAACGGGTATTTATGATAAGGAAACATGTAACGTTAATCTTGAAGTCGAGATCGAACGATCAAAAAGATACAGACACGACATGGTTGTATTTTTTTGTGATATAGACGATTTTAAAAAAATTAATGACATTTATGGTCATGTATTTGGGGATAAAGTGATAACTGAAATTGTAAATATTATGCAGACAGGACTAAGGACTACAGACAGCGTTTATAGATATGGAGGAGAAGAATTTGTTTCTATTTTACCCGAAACCGATCAAATGAAGGCATTTGATGTGGCCGACAGGATATTGAAAGATATACGTAAATTGAGAATGAAGGTTGAGGGGAAGAAAGACATTGTAAATGTTACTGTAAGCATAGGAGTGGCTGGTTATAATGGATTGGAAAATATAACAGCCACGCAATTGATCAATAGAGCCGATAAACTGATGTACAAAGCAAAAAAACTTGGGAAAAATAGGGTTGAGGTATATGGCGGGTCACCCGGTGAATCTGGTAGAACCAGGAAAGTCGAGACAAAAAAACAAAAAAGGGAGATATTACAGGGGATGACAATTTCTCCGGGAAGAGGAAAGGGCAAGGTGTTGATTTATAAGGACATATTAAGTCGAAACCTTTATTCCGATACCATAAAAAAAGAAGAGGTTGATGAGGAGCTAAAAAGAATTAAAGAAGTAAAGGAAAAGATTATAAAGGATCTTGATAAAACTCAAGATGTGGTAAAAAAAGATATGAACAAGGCTCATGCGGATATTTTTCAAGCTCATAAAATGATACTTCAAGATAAGATAATCATGAAAGACCTCGAGTCAATAATAAGAAGAGAAATGATAAATGCGGAACAGGCTGTTAAGAGGGTATTTTCTGAATGGGTAAACAAATTCAAATATTCCGATAATAAATCTCTTCAAAGTAAAGCGTTTGACATACTTGATGTAGAAAAGCGTTTAATAAGGGCGCTATTGGGTTATGAACACAATATGCTTGATAATTTACCCAAAAATACGATTGTTGTGGCTAAGAGGCTCTTGCCGTCGGATACCGTTAGGATCGATGAGAAAAACATAAGCGGATTAGTTTTGGAGGAAGGTAACGGGCATTCACATAGCGCGATAATAGCAAAAGCCATGGGCCTTCCGGCCATTACAAGAATAAAAGATATTTTTTCAAAGATCAATGACGGAGATGAGCTTTTGTTATTGGGAGCAGAAAATAAAGTAATAAAGAATCCCGATAAAAAAGACAAACAGAAGTATTTAAGTGTGACCATCAAAGAAAAAAAATACAAAGTATCAAAAAAGCCTGTCATTATGAAAAACGGAGATACAGTAAAAGTTTACGCTAATGTAGCTACGGAAACAGAAGTTGAAAAATCCGTAAAAAACGGATGTGACGGAATAGGGCTTTTCAGGATAGAAAGGATCTACATGGGGCTGGATAAATTGCCCGACGAAAGTTTCCTGGTAAAAGAGCTTGATTTAATATTAGACCATGCTAAGGATAAGGAAATAACTGTAAGGCTTCTTGATATAGGGTCTGACAAAAATCTGCCTTATATTGACATTGATGATTATATGGATCCTTCATTAGGTGTAAGGGGCGTTAGAACATTATTGAAATTTGAAAATCTGCTAGAGGTTCAGTTGAGAACACTTATTCTGCTAAGCAAAAAGTACATGTTAAGAATACTGGTGCCAATGGTAACCGTTCCTGAGGAAATAGGTGAAATAAAGAAATTTTTACGAAAAAATCTAAATGAAATAAACAAAAAGGAAGAAGGCGGTTTTAACAATATTCCGGTAGGAGCTATGATTGAGACACCAGCCGCGGTGATGGGAATAAAAGAATTAGCTAAAAAGTCCGATTTTTTAAGTATAGGAACAAACGACCTTATTCAGTACACAATGGCTGCGGGAAGGGAAAACAATGAACTTTCCGATTATTTTGACAAGGGTCCCAGTGTTTTAATGGATAGCTTGGCTGAGGTTGTTAAAACCTCTAAAGGTTTAGGTATTGAGTGCGGGATATGCGGAGAAATAGCCGGTGAGGAACAATGGATAAAGCCGCTTGTCGATATAGGTATCAGGGAATTCAGTGTTTCCCCCGGGAGCATAAACTTTCTTAAAAGCGTGTTAAGGAAATTGTAATAAGAGATATTAAAGGTTTGATTTTATGGAGATGGCTGAAAAAAATATTATTGAGCTTCATAAAAGTAAGATTTGGGTGGAGAATGAAGAAGGGAAAGGTGCTCGATTTATTTTTACCTTACCAAAAGATTTTAGAATATAAATAAAGAGAATATTAACAGAGTAATCATCAGAGCTATTGCTGTAATTGAGATAATCATAGGGTTGACTATTTCAATGAGTTTCATAATTCCTTCGTTGATAGATAGTCCTGGAAATCAGAAAACTTTATATGGATTTGTTATTGTAATGAGCCTAATCTCTATAGCAATCGGTATTGGGCTTTTTAAATACAAGAACTGGGGCAGGAAAATTCTTATATTTTTTTCCGGATATGTTATATTTACAAAATTTCTTCTTGTTTCTCATTTAGTTACTTTTACCGGAAATACGATTGCATTTATGTCCAATAATGCAAAAGATACTATGTCCCTGATATATCACATTGTAATCTTGATCGTGTTTAACCTGAAAAGCATTAAATGTGAAATGCACTGACAAAGTAAAGGTAAGTGTGTCAGTGATCAAATTGTGCCTATTCAGATACAAAACATCAGTTATTATCAGAAGTAAAAGCATGTAAAACGGTGCAAATCGTGGTGGAATGCCCAATTTGAGCACGAATGAGGACAGATCCCGGCACCTCCACCATTTACAAACAAAGGCGGATTAGAATAAATTCTATCCGCCTTTGTTGCTTGTAAATGTCTGTAATGCCTGCGGCATTCCAGGTTTATTCAATTCGTCAATTTTTGGAAATGAATTTCCAAAAACCTCTTCATTTCATAAACTGGTGTCGGTACCGGGGAACCTCGTCGCTTTGCTCCTCGTTTTCCCGGCACCTCCACCAAATTGTTTAAGCATGAAGCCGATTTCAGTCACGAAATCGGCTTTTTTGGTGCGCCCAGCATGGGCGCTTACCCCTATAAGACACAAGGACATACAACATCACTTATCCGCAGATAACGTCAGATATCATCACTCCTGAAATGCAAAAAACCGTACAAAAACGTGAACAAAACGTGAACAAAACGTGAACTCTGAAAGTAAAATATTAAGAGAAAGGGTGACATTTTCAGGTAAGATACCTTGACAGTGGTGTCTTGTCTGATATAATGTTAGTGATTATTCACTAACATTATATTTAAAAGGAGTGTCTAATGCGAAAAACTTCAAGTCAAAGAAAAGAAGAAATAGTAAGCAGCGCAAGAGATTTGGTTATGCGAAAAGGGATAAAAAACCTTACAATTAAGAACCTTGCAAAAAAAAACAAAATATCAGAAGCAGCTATTTACAGACACTTTAAAGACAAGCGTGCTATTCTGGTAGCATTGATAGAGAGCTTTGAACACAATCTAATGAAAGCCATAACGGAGCCTATAAAGAGATATAAAAACCCGCTTACAAGACTAAAAGAGATAATGAAGACACACATGGTTTTTACCGAGAAAAAGAAGGGGATGTTATTTGCGATAACGGCGGAATCTATTCATTTTGATAATGATTTTCTTCGTAGAAAAATATTGGGCGTTATAGAAAGATATAAAAATGAAATAATAAAAATCCTGACAGAGGCGCAAAAGAAAGGACTTTTACGCAAAGACGTTAATTTAAATGCTGTGAGTTTGGCTTTTTTCGGGATGATACAAACAGCGATAATACAATTTGCGCTAACGAACTATACTGTGCCGCCTTTAACAAAATTTCAAACCCTTTGGAAAATCTTCACTATCGGGATCGAACAAAAAACATAACGGAATAATGTAGCAAAGAATAAGAGGGTTCTAATGATGGACGATGAAGGAAGGGTAGTCTGCTAAAATGATCGAGCGAGATGCTAATACGAAGGCATATGAAAAAACCAAAAAACTATTATTTCTAAAAGAAAAGCAATTGAAGTAATTACCCAAGATTGCAACTGATCTTTTTGTTAATAATATCTGTTTGATAACCTTATCAAAACTATTCTCATTAGACGTTTTATTGTATTTATCATCCAGTATGGAGAGGTTCTAAGTTGTGCTGAGAGACAACAATTTATTTGATAAAAAAGATTTGAAATGTTCTTTTGAATGCGTTCGTTTGGGGCAAAAATATTTTTTTGAAGGAAATATTAACAAAGCTATAAAGTTTCATCAAAAGGCTGTTAGGTTGAAACCCAACGATGCTAAAATACGAATCTTTTTAGGAAATGCTTGGCTTAAAAAAGCTAACATTTCTTTAAAAGGGACAAACGAAAAGAAGATTAATTGGTTTAATAATGCCAAAATACATTATTTGAAAGCCAAAACATTATCTACTAATGGAGTAAACAAGGAATGGGCTAGACAGCGAATAAAAGAAGTCGAACATGCTCTGGTTGCATCTGAGTATTTGAGAATATTGAAAGACATTTGAAAAGAAGGATGAGAAAAATATGATTCTCTATATGTGCGATAAAAAATGTAGGAAAAAAGAAGGCAAACGTTGTTTTGAACGATAACAAAAAGGTGAGCGAATAATGGACAAAAATATTTTTATTATTGCCGGAGCTTTGTTAATAGCCGTAATAGTGCTTTTAGTCTTAGTGGGCATTTTAAAGAAAAAGAAAAAAGTGAGTTATTTTCAAGGATTAAAGGTGCGGTTAGAAAAAATGATAGTGCCGATGGGATCTTTGATGTTTTCGGTGATAGGTATGACAGTTTTACCATATTTACGGTTATCTAATGATATTAATTCCAGGACATCGCAGCTTTTGAGTGTATGGGTAATTGCCTCTGTAGGATATTTTGGGGTAATAGTGGTACAGGCTATAAAAGAAGCCATACTTAAGAGACATGATATAAAGGTGTCTGATAATCTAAAGGCCAGAAAAGTTTATACTCAAATAGGGGTTATGCAGAGCATTCTTAATGTTGGAATAATAATTCTTACGATTTCCTGCGCAATAATGGTTTTTCCGAGGATGAGGCAGATCGGTGTGAGCTTGCTTGCTTCAGCCGGGGTTATGGGGATTGTGCTGGGGCTTGCTGCCCAAAGGACTCTTGGCAATTTGATAGCCGGGATACAGATAGCAATAACCCAACCGATAAGATTAGATGACGTGCTTGTAGTCGAAAACGAATGGGGATGGGTAGAGGAGATAACGCTTACGTATGTCGTAGTGCGAATATGGGATCTTAGACGTTTGATACTTCCCATATCTTACTTTATAGAAAAACCTTTTCAGAACTGGACAAGAGCATCCTCTGATATTTTGGGATCTGTTTACATATACGCGGACTATAAGGTTCCCATAGATAAAATGAGGGAAGAGCTTACGCGTATACTTGAAGCAAGCCAGCACTGGGATAAAAAAGTTAATGTTCTTCAGGTAACAAACGCTACAGATAAAACCATTGAAATGCGAGCACTTATGAGCGCAAAGAATTCACCTTTGGCATGGCAGATAAGGTGTGAGGTCCGCGAAAAACTTCTAGTGTTTTTGCAAAAAAAATATCCTGAAGCATTGCCGAGAGTGCGTCTTAAAATGGAAAAGGACATTCAGGAGGGGCTTGATAAGCCTTAAAGCAGAAACCAATCAGAGAAGCTGGAAGTGCGAGGAGGAAAGATAGTAAGTGAATGAAAGATTTTATCGAACGAGGTATTGAGAAAGATACTTGAGAGGAGACAGATGACGTTAAGTCAGAAACAGAGAAATATAAAAGAGAGAATAGGTAAAAGTGATTCAAAAACTGAATGGTTTGATTGGACATGGCATATAAAGCATACGGTTAAAGATATTGCTACTTTTGAACATATTATGAAAATATCTTTGGATGAAAAGAAAAAGAAACAATTAAAAGAGACTGTTTTTAAATTTCCTCTATCCATTACGCCTTATTATTTATCGCTTATAGATCGCGAACAATATGAGAATGATCCGGTTTTTTTGCAATCCTTTCCTTCTGTAAAGGAACTCATTATAAGTAAATACGATATGTTAGATCCGTTGAGTGAGGACAAAGATTCACCTGTTCCTCTTTTGACTCATCGATATCCAGACAGAGTGTTGATCCATTTAAGCAACGTTTGTTCTATGTACTGCCGGCATTGTACAAGAAAAAGAAAAGTTGGAGATTTAGATAACATTCCAGGCAAGGAAGAATTGCAACAAACCATTGATTATGTGCGAGACCATTCCGAAATTAGAGATGTGTTATTGTCTGGAGGAGATCCGTTAATGCTTTCAGATGATTATCTAGAATGGGTATTATCATCTTTAAGTGAAATAAAACATGTCGAAATAGTCAGAATAGGAACAAGGAGGCCTGTGGTTTTGCCGTATAGGATAACAGAAAATCTAGTTAAGATTCTTAAACAATTTCAGCCGCTTTATATCAATACACATTTTAATCATCCTCGGGAATTGACATCTTCCGCGGAACGATCTTTAAAGATGTTAGCTGATGCAGGAATAGTTTTAGGAAATCAGACAGTATTACTTGCAGGCGTGAATGATTGCTCTAAAATAATCAAAAAATTATGTAATAAACTTCTTCAAAATAGAGTGAGACCCTATTATCTATATCAATGTGATCTTTCAGAAGGATTATCTCATTTTAGAACACCCATAGGTAAAGGTATGGAGATAATCGAAAATATGATAGGACATACAAGCGGCCTTGCTGTTCCTACCTATGTTGTGGATGCACCAGGAGGGGGAGGTAAGATCCCTATAATGCCCAATTATCTTATTTCCTGGTCGACCAATAAAGTGGTTCTTAGAAACTACGAAGGTGTCATAACAACGTATAAGGAACCTGATGCATATGAGCCAGTATTTTGCGATAGGGACTGTGACTCTTGTACTCTTCAATTAAATCTTGAGAGTGCTGAGGAAGATAAGGCAGTTGGTATACGAAAGCTTTTGGAGGACAAAGATAAGTCTATTTCTCTTACACCTAGAAGCAATGAGAGGCTTAGGAGGAGAAAAAAATAATAGAATTAATCGAGTAAACTATATTTGGATTACATATGATGAAGTCATAGGTGTTGGTTATTATCATTGTGATAAAAAATAAAAGGAGTGTTTCAGGTGGCATTGGATAAAATAGAAAAATTTAATAATTCACTTATTCAGCATGGCAAAGAAAATAACCGGATATATTTAATGAAACTGGATAAACGGGATTTGCCTCATATAATAGATGATCTGAATAGCCTTGTGGAAGCTAAAGGATACACAAAAATATTTGCTAAGGTTGCAGCGGGAAGATTAAATAAGTTTTTAAAAAATGGATACATTCGGGAAGCTGCTATCCCGGGATTTTATAATGGGAAAAAGAACTGTGTTTTTCTTGCCAAATATTTTTCAAATGATAGAAAAAAAGAAAGGAATGTGAAGGAGATTACAAAAATTACTAACATATCTATAAGAAAAAGTGCAGAGAAAAGGCAAAAATTTATTCCTGGTAATTATTCTATTCAAAAAGCAGCTCCTAAGGATGTTGTTGAAATGAGTGATTTTTATAATGAGATATTTGATACCTACCCTTTTCCTATAGGTAACCCAAATTATTTAAGAGAAACAATGAAAAAGCATATTAACTATTATGTGATTCGAGACAAACAAAAAATAATTGCTTTATCTTCAGCTGAGATTGATCAGGAATCTCAAAATGCTGAGATGACTGATTTTGCGACGTTACCGGAATATAGAGGCAACAATTTAGCAAGTTGTTTGCTTACTCGTATGGAGGAAGATATGAAGGCCATTGATTTTAGAACTACTTATACAATGGCGAGAGCTATGTCATATGGTATGAATATTACTTTTTCAAAAAATAAGTATCAATTCGCTGGAACTCTTATTAATAATACGAACATTTCAGGGCAAATTGAAAGTATGAATGTATGGTATAAGAAGTTATTGTAATAGGATTAAATGTTTAACGAAAAGGATAAGCTAAAGAGTAAGGAATGCATAATATAGAAGATTTATTTTCAACAATAAAACATATGGTCGCAGTGGGACTCAATATCTCGGCTGAGGAAGTTTTTCCTGAATCAGTTGTAGTAGATGATTTAGGGGCTGATTCTCTTGATATTGTAGCCTTATACATGGATCTGGAAGAAGAATTTGGTATAAACATTCCAGATGAAGAGTTAAAAAATATACATACAATACAAGAAATCGTTAGTTATGTAGGTAAGAATATATCAGCAAAGAATCCTAACCCTGTTGATCGGCAGAAAAAAAATATCTAAATGATTGCTTGGCAGAAAAGGATTTGTGAAGTTTATGAAAAAGAAGAAAAATGATTTAAAGTACAAAATCACATTTATTGTAGGGATAATCCTTAGTGTAGCCGCAATTGTTGTTATTAGTAAGTTTGCTAACGAAAGCGCTACGAGAAAGTTCCGGATGTTGGATTCCACCGAATCCGGAGGTAAGCCTATTTTCATTGGATACGCATAATGGTGATATAAAAGAAGAAAAACAATGACGCAGAATATACTCGAAATAGGTAACACTGTAGTGCATCCGGCGCATGGATTTTGTAAGATCATCGGCATAATCCAGGATTCATCGTCCGGAAAAGGTCAGGGAGAAATGTCTTTCGAATTGAAACCAAAAAAAAATGTAAGTGGCAATTTTCGAATAATTATACCAGTAAAAGCCATGAAACGTTCAGGGGTGAGGTCTCCCGTAACAAAAACCGAACTGGATAAAGTCCTAAGAAAACTAAAATATAATGAAAAAGAGGATGATGAGGAAACCATAGATTATTTCAAGAATCAAAAAAAACTAAAAAAAGGTGATCTTAATAAGGTCGCGGAGGTTATTAGAGCTCTTGAGAAATATGAGTATCAACTATTATTAAGTAAAGATCAGAAGACACTGGATTTAGCCAGAGAAATACTTGCCAGAGAAATTGCATATGTAAAAAAAATTTCTAAAACAAAAGCGAATAAAATAATTGATAAAAATCTAAACAGAAAAGGAGGATGAAGATGAAAGTAAGTAAGAAGATAGTCATTTTAGGAGTGATCGCAGTTGTGGTATTCTGTACGTCGACCATTGCTAATGCATACGAAGAAACAAATGCTGTAGGAAAACTAACAAGAGGTGTTGTGAATGTTGCAACATCACCAGTTGAAGTTTTTAGAAATGTATACAATGAAAGCCAATATGAAAATGTATTTTATGGTATGACCATTGGATTAGGTAAGGGGGTTGTTCAAACAGTTTTAAGGCTAGGGTCTGGGGCTGTAGAAATAGTAACGTTTCCGTTTAATTTCCCTGATGAGTATAAGGATCCAATTATAGAGCCGGAATATGTTTGGGAAGATTGGGGTTATTAACATGAACCCAATCTTTTAATATACCTTTTGGGGCAACGCTGTATAGTGCTTTGTGGAAATATTGTTTCACCTCCTTTCATGCAAACGCATTAAGTTGCCCTAAAAGACAAATTGGAGATCCCGGAATTTGAGTAACAACGCATAACTGATATAATATAGACATGGCAAATAAAAAACATTCTTACAAAAAAAGAATAATAGTTGTGTCAAACAGGTTGCCCTTTAGTAAAAAAGTAGATAAAAAAGGGCAAGTAACTTGGCATAAATCTATTGGCGGATTAATAACGGCAATGGATCCTATTTTGCAGTCAACGGGTGGTATCTGGGTGGGATGGGATGGACATCTATCTCGTAAAAGCGAATATGAGTTCAAGCGATATAAAAGTTCTGATATAATACCAAATGATGTCACCAGAAAAGGATCTTATGATATTGCGAGTGTTCCGTTGTCAAAAAAGGAGTATGAAGAGTACTATATAAAGTTTTCAAATGGAACACTTTGGGCACTATTCCACTATTTCTTCGAAAAATCCTCCATAAATTATTCTGAATGGAAAAGTTACAAAGAAGTAAACAAGAGATTCGCGCATTATATAAATGATATTGCCAATCCCGAAGATATTATATGGGTTCAAGATTTCCATCTATTTCTTGTTCCTTATTATCTGCGACAATTAAGCCCTTCATCTAAGATCCATTTTTTCTTACATATACCTTTTCCTCATCTGGATATATTTTCCATATTGCCATGGCAAAGAGAGATTCTAGAGTCACTTCTTTGCTGTGATACTGTAGGCTTTCACGACAAGCAGTACTTAAAAAATTTTTATGGATGTATTGAAGCTTATAAAAAAGAAAAAAAAGCAGCAGGCAATATAACTTCCGAAGAAAAAATAAGAACTCATGGATATGCGAATCCGATAAGTATTGACTTTAACGTAATAGATGAAGTGTCAAGGTCGAAAAGCGTTGAGTGTCGAAAAAAAGAAATAATAGAACAGTCCGGATGCTCAAAGATCTTGGTGGGAGTTGATAGAATAGATTATTCAAAAGGCATAAAAGAGAGAATGTTAGCTGTTGAAAACTTACTTAAAAATCATCCGGAACTAAAGGAGAATATATTTTACTACCAGCTTGTTGTTCCAAGCAGAGAGAGTTTAGACGCGTATTCGGAATTAAAGAAAGAGATAGATGAAATAATTGGTAGAATAAATGGTAGATTTTCAACCGGACTCTGGACGCCAGTACACTACAACTATGGGACGATACCATTTGAAGAGTTGGTAGCACTGTACGGAGCAGCAGACATTGCTTTAGTAACCCCTCTGAGAGATGGTATGAATCTTGTGTGCAAAGAATATATAGCTGCACATTCAGATGGGGATGGTGTTCTTATCTTGTCAAAATTCGCAGGGGCTATAGGTGAGATCAAAGACAGTATTGCGATCAATCCTTACAACATTAAAGACATTGAGAATGCCATATATACTGCTATTAATATGCCTGAGGAAGAAAGAAGGCGGAGAATGCGTAAAATGCGAAAAAAAATTAAAACAAACACAATAAATAATTGGCTTAACAGATGTTTTGAGGAATTTAACTGGATGAAGAAAAATGAAAAATTTTCTTAAAGAATGGGACAAAACAATAAAGAAACAGATAGAAGGGTATATATATGTTTTTTTAGATTTTGACGGAACAATAACCCCGATAAAGAAATATCCAAAAGGTGTAATATTAAGTAGCATAATGAAAAAGGTTGTTGAAGATCTTTCTATGACAAAGGATATCTCAGTTTCTATTATAAGCGGCAGGGAGCTGAGCGAGATAAAGAAAATGGTGGGAATAAAAAATATAGGTTATGTAGGTAATCATGGTTTAGAAAGTGAAGATGAGGGCTTGAAGCACACGATAAAGGAAGCACTAAAAACTGAGCCACTTATGCGAAAAATAAACAAAGAATTGAGAACCAGTTTGAGATCATTTAAAGGAATAATAGTAGAGAATAAAGGACTTAGCTTGAGTGTGCATTACAGAACGGTAAAGGAAAAAGATGTAAAAAAGGCAAAGAAGGTTTTTAGTGAAACAGTAAGGATGTATAAAAATAAAAGAAGAATTAAAGTCGGTGAAGGCAAGAAGGTTTGGGAAATAAGACCACCCATGGATAAAAATAAAGGAACAGCGGTGTTGGATTTATTAAGAAAAAAAGAAAAGGCCATAAAAAAAACTATTACACCAATTTATATCGGAGATGATAAAACGGATGAGGATGCTTTTAGGGTTTTTAAAAAGAGAGGGTATACGGTAAAGGTCTGTAAGGAAAACACAAAGAACACTTATGCTAGATTCTATTTGAGAAATACAGCTGAAGTAAAGAAAGTATTGGAAAACATTGTAATCTTAAAAAAAAGGGAAGAATGCCATGTTTGATGATAGAAGCAAAAAGTACAGCAATGAATATGTAGAGCTTAGCCCGATTGACATAAATCAATACGAAGAATTTGTAGGAAAAGAATTTATGGACGATCTTAAGTTTCTGGCAGAACCTCTTGAAAGAAAAGTATGGGCCAATGTCAATTCTACATTTGTTGGTGGTGGTGTTGCCGAGATGCTTCAAAGTGTAGTGCCTTTTGCCAGAGGACTAGGAATAGATGCAAGATGGTTTGTTATAGAAGGAAGCGAAGAGTTCTTTGGAGTAACAAAAAAATTTCACAATCTTCTTCAGGGAGTGCAGCAGGATATCACTTTAGAAGAAATATTTCACGCATACCTTGATACTCTTGATGCAAATACCCGTGATGTAAAAGTTGTAGGGCATATGGTTACGGTGCATGACCCGCAGCCGGCAGCAATGGTGATAAACGGGAATATTTACGGACATATTTTTTGGCGATGTCATATAGATACCTCCGAGGCTTACAGAACTATATGGAGATTTATTGTGCCCTACATTAATCAGTATGAAGGGGCTATATTTACTTCTAACGAATATGTGAGAGAGAACCTACAAGTTCCTCTCTATGAAATAAATCCATGCATAGATCCTATACGCACTAAAAATAAACAGCGCACGAGGAAGGAAGCTTTGGATGTATTAGGAAATATCCTTAATGATAACAATATTGATCCGGATAAACCTTTAATATTGGCTGTTTCAAGGTATGATGTGCATAAGAACCAGAAAACAATAATAGAAGCATTTAAAGAATTAAAAAAAACATGTGATAAGAAAAAAGGTTTTTCGCTTGTTATTATAGGTAACTCCGCTGCAGACGACCCTGAAGGCATGGAAATGTATGAAAAAACAAAAGATTATGCGGCAGATGAAGAAGATATACACCTTTTGTTAAATGTTGATAACAATGACGAAGTCATTGGGTCTTTTATGGCAATTGCAGATTGTTTTGTTCATATTTCTACGCGAGAAGGATTTGGTTTGGTTGTTTCGGAGGCCATGTGGCAGGGGACGCCGGTAGTAGGCAGTAATGTAGGAGGGATAAAAAAACAAGTAATGCACGGGCATAACGGATTTTTAGTGGAACCACATGAAACAAAAGAAGCAGCGAAAGCTATAAAAACAATACTTGAAGATGATACTATTAAGAGGACCTTTTCAAAGAACGCTACCGAGACTGTGCGTAATAATTTTTTATTACCACATATGATATACAGGCATATTATGCTTATGAGATATGCGATGGAGATAGACAATAAATTGCCAGACTTCAGAATGAATGGGCTTACATATAAGGAGACCACGCAGGCTCTTTACGGAAGAACTGTATGGCCGTTTTCGACAAAAGATATCAAGGAAAAACTTAATGTTATTATCGAGGGGCTTGAATAAAGATTAAAGAGAGAGAGCGGTATGTTTAGTGATGAAACAGAAGAGAGGGTGCTTATGAAAAATATAACAGTACTATGCATTTTGGTGTTATTGCTGACTATAAATGTTCTTATTGGCAGATCTTCTGAAGCATCTACTGAAAAAAAAGTAATTGAAGAAATAAAAGTAGTAGGAAAATTAGTAGATGTTTGTGAGAACCGGAAAGCGGAAAACACAAAAACTATTAAGAAAATTCTGGATGGCACAATTTGGAGTGTCGAGATAGTGAAAAAGACAAAAAGAAAAAATAAAAAGACTATAGAAGATACAATTCGCTTTAAAGACGGAAAGATTGAATCTGACTATCTTGTTTCTCAGGGTTTTAATCCTACAAATTTTACTATAAGGATAAAAAAGGGTAGTCGGGTTATTTGGGAGACACTGCAGACAAATGAAGAAAATAATAAGGCTTTTTGGCGCGGGCAATTAGTAAGTGAGGGTACCAAAATGAAAGGCTCTCTTACTTTGAAATTAAAGAAAAATAAAACTGAAAATTATTCTTTTAAAAGTATAGACAACTATTCGACTGAACAGGAATCTGTGGAGGATGAATTATCTTCTAATATGACAGGTGAAGTTATTATGCCGGAAGAGGAGACAGCGACCATGCCAGATAAATCTGAGAATAAGGAAAAGAAAGAAGGGTAAGGATGGATACAATGTATTATACCCTCTTTTGCTGGTGACAGATACGTCCTATGATTGTAGTGACATTTGGACTTTGGATAAATATATGATATACCTGTGTTAAAGATGTGATAAAGGCAGAGTATTTTATCAGGCATTTTCTGATCACTATAGAATAAGACTCAAACTCTTTCATGAAAAGGGTTTGAGTCTTTTCTTTTATCTGCTCCTGTTTGCTTTAAGTGGTGTCTAATCCTGTCCAAAACCCGTCCAACAGTTTCTCAATTGTACAATTCTTGTATAGAAAAGCCTTTGGAATTATAGGACCAAGAGGTATACTTAAAGACAAGATGATTATGGAAAATTTTTTTGGTATGCAATTTTCCTTCTGCAATGTTTTAATGGGCATTATTAAATGAATTGCTATAGCAAATTTTTAAAGGAGTTTATGTGGAATTTGACTATGTAAATTACATATTTTTCCCGCTTCTGATATTTTTGATAAGAGTATCAGGTGTTAGTTTAGGTACTGTACGGATAGTATGCGTATCACGTGATCTTAGGTTTCTGTCAGCTGTTTTAGGGTTTTTTGAGGTACTGATCTGGCTATATGCCATAAGTCAGATAATGAGAAACTTGAATAATCCCATACAATACGTAGCTTATGCCGCAGGTTTTGGTATGGGTAATTATGTCGGCATATCGATTGAAAGAAAACTATCTATGGGGAATCGTGCAGTGCGGATTTTAACAAAGGTAGACGCGAAAACACTGGTAAAAACTTTGAGGGAGCATGGTTTTGGTGTTACAAGCATAGATGGTGATGGAATGGATGGACCGGTTCAACTTATTTTTACCATAGTAAAAAGGAATCGAGTGGCGGAAGTAGTAGCTCATATTAAACAATTTAATCCTAAGGCATTTTATACGATCGAGGATATAAAGGATGTTCATGACAGTAATGGATCCATAGGCAACAGACAATCAGGATTCAAGGATAAATTGTTCGCGCAAGTGTCAAAAATGAAATAAATACGGGTAATATCCGGAATGTATGTGTAAGTTGACTGTTTTTAGTAAGATGTGTGTAAAGTGTCTTATATACTTGCTTTTTTTGATATAATAAGTGACTAATGGATAAGGAGAAAATAGTGAGAAAAGCTAATAAAGATAGAATAAAAAGAAGATTGTCCTCAGGTAACAATGATATGCTTATTAACTGGAGTGATTATCAATGGCAGATGAAATATTCTGTGCGCAGCATTGAAGTTTTCGAGCATATAACAGGGATAAAATTTGGAGAAGAGAAAAGTAAAATAGAGAAAACTTTGCGAAAATTTCCTCTATCGATTACTCCGTATTATGCGTCACTTATAAATACGAAGAATTATCAGAATGATCCGGTTTTTAAGCAGGCATTTCCTGATGTCCGAGAACTTGATGTGATGAAAAATGATCTAGTTGATCCATTATCCGAAGATAAGGATAGTCCGATTCTTGGAATAACTCACAGGTATCCGGATAGGGTGCTACTTAATGTAACTAATGCCTGTTCAATGTATTGCAGACATTGTACTCGGAAGAGAACAGTCGGTGACAAGGATAGTTTTTTGAAAAAAAAGGATATAATAGAAGCAATAAAATATATAAAAAAAACAAAAAAGGTTAGAGACGTTCTTATTTCAGGAGGGGATCCTTTTGTTCTTTCTGACGATATGATCGATTGGATACTTTCAAGTCTTTCTAAAATACCACATGTTGAGGTAATAAGAATAGGAACAAGAATGCCGGTGGTGTTGCCTTACAGGATAACAGATAGCCTTATTGCAGTTTTGTCCAAATATAAAAATGTTTGGGTAAATACACATTTTAATCATCCCCGCGAAGTTTCAAAAACAGCGGAGCATGCTTTAGCAAAAATGGCCGATGCCGGTATACCTTTAGGGAACCAGACAGTTCTTTTGGCTGGAGTGAATGATTGCCCCAGAATAATCAAAAAGCTTATGCATCGTCTGGTACAAAACAGGGTTAGACCTTATTATCTTTATCAATGCGATATGTCAGAGGGGTTATCTCATTTTAGGACACCCGTGGGGAAAGGTATGGAAATCATGGAAAATATGATAGGACATACAAGTGGTTTTGCCGTACCGAAATATGTAATTGATGCTCCTGGTGGGGGAGGGAAAATACCCGTAATGCCAGAGTACTTGATATCGTGGTCTACGAACAAGGTTATTTTGAGGAATTATGAGGGAGTTATAACGACTTATAAGGAACCGGACTCATATGAACCCACTTTTTGTGATAGAAATTGTGATAAATGTGATTTACAGCTTAATCTTGATTACGATCAAGAAGAAATACCGATTGGCATAGTTAAGTTGCTAAGAGATACAGAGGATTCCATAGCGCTGACACCCCGCAATAATGTGAGAATAAGAAGGAGAAAAGGATTCGATAAGAAATAACTTCTATAGATTGCGCCATATTTACTTTGTATGTGATAGGGGTTTAGGCAGATTTATTAAGTTGTTTTGGGGGCTACGCCCCACTTCGTTGCTGAATATTAAGAAGGGAATTAAATGACTAGTGATAAAATAGAAAAAATCGGGAACAGTGTCATACACCATGGAAAAATAAACAACAGGATATATCTTATGAAAATGGATGAAAAAGATGCTCCTGAAATAATAAGTCGACTAGATGATATTGCAAGAAAGAACGGATACACCAAGATATTTGCTAAGGTTCCAGATTTATTTAAGAATCTTTTTATTGAAAACTTGTATAAAGAGGAGGCGATGGTTCCAGGTTTTTATAACGGAAATAAAGACTGTTTATTTTTCGGAAAATATTTTTCTGATAAACGCGGAAAAAATACTGATGGTGATAAAATAAAAAAAATAATTGAAACAGCTCAAAATAACATTTTAGAATGCGGAGATAAAAACGAGCAAAATACATTTGAATTTCGCAAAGCAGGGCCGGCAGATATTCCATGTATATGTCGCATATATAAAAAGGTTTTTAAATCGTATCCATTTCCTATATATGATCCAAAATATCTTTTAGAGACAATGAAATCAAACGTATGCTATTATGTTGCCTGTGAAGGACAAACTATAATTGCGATTTCTTCTGCGGAGATTGATTTTGATCTGAAGAATGCGGAGATGACAGATTTTGCTACTTTGCCGGAATATAGAAAAATGGGTATAGCAACAAGGCTGCTGGGGTTTATGGACGAAAGTGTTGCTGCACAGGGGATCAAAACAGCATATACTATAGCCAGGGCACTTTCTCCCGGGATGAATATAACTTTTACTAAGAACGGATATCTTTTTGCCGGTACATTGTTAAATAATACTAATATCGGGGGATTAATTGAAAGTATGAATGTATGGTATAAAAAACTTTGTGATAAAAATTATATGCCACCTCATCCAGAGGCTCCAACTTCTTTTTTTAATTGAAGTGACCTGTGAAGAAGATTATTGATCAGTATTTTGTACGAAACTTGTATGGACGACAGATTTTATATTCATAACGATAGTATTTATAAAAAGTTACGAACTTGTAGCGTTTCCTCCCTACTTCTCCGCCATTATTTTGGTGCCCAAATATAGTCTTTTTGTATAGCCAGTTGAGGAACTCGTCCAATACGGTGATCTAGCTAAGTGCTCATTTCACATCAAAACACCTGCATACAAATGTACCTAAATGTAAACATCCGCACTCGATAATTTTTTAAAAATAAAGGACTTGTATATTTGATAGAAGTTTTAATCAATATTATATAAAGGCAAATGTGGTATAGTGTTAACTAAAGCATCTTTTATATAAACTTTATTAACTAACCAGAGATGAAGTTAGAGGCTAAAATATATGTGTGAGTTTTGTATCAAACATGGCGAAGGCAAGAAGTGGTATCTCAATGCAAAAAATTACAGTCAGGATCTTGCGAGTGATATCGACAGAAGAAAATATGTTAAAGATTTTTTTTACGGCGCCGATAGGGGTTATAAAAAATATTTTAATTTTGCTAAGCGATTGCCGTTACGTGTGCCTATAATCGGCCCTTCGTTAAAAGCACTTCTAAGGCGCAAATTTATTAATCAACATTGGGGGCAGGTGGTCCCGATAGAAGATGTGAAAAAAATATTATCAATAACAAGCTCTATTGTCAGGATCCCTTGTGCCTGCAGCAAGATTACATCCGGAAAAGAAAACCGGACATGTTTTGTGATTACCTTGAATCCCGAATTTATGGAACTGGTAGATCAGTCTTTTTTTGGAGGTCCGGATGTCGCCAAATTTGAAAAAATGGATAAAACAAACGCTTTGAGTTTTATGAAAGAACAAGAGAGTAAAGGATTGTTTCACAGCGTTTGGACGTTTAAAACCCCTTTTATAGGCGCTATATGTAATTGCGGTGACACAGGGTGTATTGCGATGAAAATGTATAAGGAAATAACGACAACTTTTTTTAAAGCCGAATATATTATTGAACTGGACAAGAACGAATGTCATGGTTGTAAAGCATGTATTCAAATATGCCAATTTGAAGCATTAGAATTCGATGCCGGTGATAAAAAAGTTAAGGTTGATCATAACAAATGCCATGGGTGCGGTATATGCAGGGCGGTATGTAAAAAGAATGCGATGTCCTTACAGGAACGGCTCTCTGTACCAGAAGCAGCGCATTTATGGTAAGATGATAAGACAAGGCGTTAATGGGAAAGCAGGGTGTCCCTAGGATTTTTCATGTATAGAAGGCAGAAGAAAGGATGGTAGTAAAGAATGATACGTTTGATACTCTTTTCATTAATAATTTACTTCGTATATGCTATTTACCGAAAATACCAAAATACTCAGATAAAGTCTAAAGTGTTTTCTGAAAGTTCCTGCCCCTCTCCAAAAACTTTTATAGACTACACGGAAGGAAGAATAAAAGGGAAGAAGAAGAAAGCCATAGATAGCCATATAGCTCATTGCAAAGATTGCCAAGACGCTTTGAACGGGGTGTTTGGTATGTCTACAGAATCAGGGCAGAAACAGGTGCTGGATAGAACAAAATAAGAGTGCAAATCGTGGTGGAATCGTGGTGGAATGGGCGATTTGAGCACGAAAATAGGAAGATCCCGGCACCTCTACCAGTTAAAAACAGAAGCTCCAATTCGTTATGATATAACGGGTTGGAGCTTTTTGTTTTAAGGTGAGATTCGTAAGTGCCCAAAGGGAGTCAGAATCCCTCCCTCTCCGCCATTAAAATGATACGCCCGTTAACTTCAATGGTGACGGGCGTTTTAGCATATGGCATTTTTTCAAAAGTAACGTGTGCCTAAAACGTGCATAAACATAGGCTATAAGAAGGTTCCCGGGACGTGCTATCTTCTGTTACTCGGAAAATACAAATTAACATGTCCGTACCGGTTCTGAAATTAAACTTATACCTGTTATACTAACAGTAGATCAATTAAGTGAGATAATTCAAGTAAGTCGGAGTACGATTTACGAGTGGACTCATATTGGTTTTATTCCGCATTATAAGTTTCCTAGTGGGGGTACGATTTAGGTGGTCAGAAGTCGAAAAATGGCTAAAAAGACGTAAAAAAAAGGAAGATATGAGTATATTGGTGAGGTAAATTTATAAGATGAAAAGGCGCAACCCATTGTCAGTACAGATGATACACAGCTACTAATTTACTACTAATCTCTACTAAATTAGTAGTAGTTAAGGATGGAGGGCAGGTAGTTTTGGCTCAACTACTAATTTACTACTAATATCTACTAAATTAGTAGTAATGCTTGACAAGAGAGTACTATATCCTTATAATCAATAACGTTAGTAAAAGGGTAATATAAAAAGGGAGTAGAATGAAAATGCCAGAACAAGCCCCACCGATGGATTATGATATGGATTTTTTGAGAACAATTGATCTAGAAAAATTATCTGATTTATTTCAAAAGGTCAATGAAAAATATGTATATTGGGATAAATTTAAGTATATCTCTTTTCCAGATGACCTTCCAATAGAAAAATTGTGGTCTTACTTCAGGATGATGCGAGAAATGCAGATGAAAAAAATTGCAATGAAAGATAAGGCGCTAAAAAGATTCGGGTATTGGTTGCCAAATGAAGTTCAGAAGACCTTACATTATGTGGATCAACATGCAGGTGGGGAGATCTTTGCTGAGGGGTCAACAATGCCAGCTGGAGACGCTGAAAGATATGTAGTTAGTTCTCTGATGGAAGAAGCTATAGCTTCAAGTCAGCTAGAGGGCGCTGCTACAACGCGAAAAAAGGCAAAAGATATGTTAAGGTCAGGAAGAAGGCCAGCTAATAAGGCCGAACAAATGATTTTAAACAATTATAACACCATGAACAATGTGAGAAATTTATTAGATGTTCCATTGTCGAGAGAACTCATTTTAGAAATACAGGCCATGATTACGAAAGATACTATGGAAAATCCCTCAGCTGTAGGATGTTTCAGAAAAGAGGGCGATGACATTCAAGTTATTGATAAAAGAGATGGACAACTATTGCATGATCCACCAATTTATTCCGAAATTGAAGAGCGAATTGAAAGACTGTGTCAATTCGTTAATGACGAAAACGAAAGTACTTTTATACACCCTGCTATAAAAGCGATAATATTACATTTTTGGCTAGCCTATATACATCCTTTTGAAGATGGCAATGGTAGGACAGCAAGGACTTTGTTTTATTGGTATATGTTAAAGAAGGGATATTGGCTGTTCGAGTACTTGCCGATATCGCGAATTATAAAGAAAGCTCCCGTTCAGTATGCGAAGGCTTACTTGTATTCTGAAGTTGACAATTTAGATTTAACATATTTTCTAGTCTTTAATTTAGATGTTGTCAATTCAGCAATAAAAGAATTTCTAAGTTACCTAGAAAGAAAGCGGAAAGAGATTAAAAAAATAGAAGACTTTATAAAAAAACACCCAGGATTAAATTATCGCCAATCAGAATTGTTGCGACACGCAATAGCTCACGCTGAAGCAGTATACACAATAAAATATCATAAAAATGTTCACAACGTTGCATATCAAACTGCTAGGAATGATCTCTTTGAACTAGAAGAAAAAGGCTTTTTAGAAAAAAGAGAAATTGGAAAAGAGTTTGTCTATATTCCAGCCAAAGATATGGGGAGTAAGCTTGAGGAGGGTATGCAATAAAAAATATGTGCCTAAAACGTGCGTGTGTCACGAAGCTGCAGAGAAGATGAGGGAAGGCCCCTCGAAGTCGTCATACAGGTGATGATTTTAAACCGCCTTAAGCTGCATTGGTAAAGAGCCTTTGTAGTGAGCGTTAAGGTAAAAGGCGTAAATAAATACGTCAGGTAGGTATCAAGGAGACGAACGC
>Ga0208904_1000828_pt1 | contig 23063 bp, 47 predicted proteins | sample AntAceMetag02UKB_FD_184774 | JGI IMG/M metagenome (GOLD analysis project Ga0208904, IMG submission 184774) | Saline lake microbial communities from Ace Lake, Antarctica - Antarctic Ace Lake Metagenome 02UKB (SPAdes) (version 2) | ecosystem: Environmental > Aquatic > Non-marine Saline and...
AAGCCTTGCAAGATACCTGATGGGGGTTTGAGACACACCCATTCGGAGTAACTAAAGGGGTACACATTGAAGTGGAGCCCTTATGCCCTCGAACGGAAAGCGCCTGAAAGGTACTACCCGCGCCCCCAATGGTCGCTGGAAGGCACAGATTTCCATCAACGGAAAGCCCTTGTATCTGGGCACCTTTGATACGGACACGGAAGCAAATGAGGCTTACCTGAAAGCATACGCCTCACGGGATACCATTCCGTACACGAAGCAGGAAGAACCTCCCCTAAAGGAAAAGAATGGGATTCGGGTAGGACACATCTACACCTATCAGGGGGGCATCGGTGCAGGGATGGCCCTCAATGGATCTCGCTTCCTTGTGCAAAAGTTCCTCCCAGGGAACATCGCCCTCGCCTGTGATGTGATCGAAGGTACGCAGCACTTTGGCGGGCTCCGCAGGGTTAACATGACCTTCCTCAACAGGGCCTCTGAAGAGGCAGGGCCCGCCCCTGCTCCAGCACCACCACTTTCCGAACGCATTGCTTCTGAAATTCGCCGCATTCGGACACTGAATCCCGAGGATCCTGTATTGGGTCTCCTTCAGGAAGCTCTGAGCAAGATGCAACAGGAAGAGGTGGAGACCCGTGAGGCAAAGAAGGTCACGGCGTTGCTCCAAGGGACAGCGGACATTGCTCAGACCATTCCCTGGCTCATCTCCAAGGTCGACAACCAGGTCGCCACCGACTGCATGAACCTGCTCCTTGGGAAGCTCTCTCCCCAGGTCGGACTGAACTGGCTGACCCACCACACCACCATTCCCCCCAGGGTGCTGCAGAAGGTAGCCCTGTAGGAGAACCTCATGCCCCGAGATTGGAAACCCGGCCCCGAGCTGGATCAAGCAGTCGCCAACCAGAAGGGTCTCGTGCCCTGCAGCGGCTGGGCAGATTTCAACTTCGGCTCCGCAGGGGGCGCTGCCCTCATGCAGGTCACCAGCGGGAAGGGGGCGTGCTTCCATGCGAAGGGGGGCCTGCTACCCTACCAGGACCACAGGCTCCATCCACGGCACCATAGGGGGCCTCCCAGCCTACTCCACCTCCGAGAATGCCCCCTTCATCTCCCTGGGGGATTTCCCGGTTCTGTGGAATGTGTACCGCAGCGCCGAAGACAACTACTGTGTAGAAAGCCCTGGGGGAGATGTGTACGAGGGGGAGTCCTTTGTGCATGCCCTGAGCGTCGCCTTCGTGGAATCCAGGCACGGCTTGATGGAAGAGGGTGGCACACTCCCTGAGCCTTGGACACCACCTCGGGTACTCCGAATCAACCACATCATCCGGAACCTGGGAGCAGCGGTGGCCTGCATGGAGTACGGGAGCCCCGTGGACACCTTTGCTACACTGGGATCCGGGTCCCTCGAAGACGACATCCAAATCCTTCAGGAAGAGGGCATCCCCCTGGAGACATTGGAAAAGCTGGTGTTGAACCACGCAGGCATGGCTGTGATCAAGGAAAAGCGACGCCTCAAGCACAAAGAACAGCGAGGCTGGATCGGACAGGCAGCAGATTTCATCACGGGAAAAGACCATGAGTGATACCAACCCCGCAGCTCTGCTCCAAGAGTACAGGACCGGCGAGAAAACAATGGTCCCCGTCATGATGCATGGCCTCGATGGCACCTACCCAACGGAGCGCAGCGGGTGGGAGTACAAAGCCCCCCCTGGGCAATCTTTTAGTCAAACGCGACGAGCTTTTGCAGAAACGGTGGCGTCTGAACCGTTGGTGGCTCAAGCTGTGCTGGCCTGCTGTCGGGCATGACATCTTGCTGATTGACTTTGCCCTCCAACGCATCACCAAGGCTCTCAACTATTATGAATTTACCTGGGGCGATATTGACTGATTCTGCGTAGTAGGAACATCCCCAGGAGACTCGTATGAACGAATGGACAGAACAGGGCTACACCCTCAGCTCTCGCCACATCGTCCTCTACCCCGACTGCAACGCCACCAAGAACTGCTTCGGTGGATCGATGCTGGCCTGGATCGACCTGGCTGCTGCCATGTACGCTCGGGATGTCATGAAGACCGACTACATGGTCACCGTCAAGATGGACGGGATCGTGTTCAAGGTGCCCGCACCCCTCGGGTGGACGGTTTCCTTCTACTGCAAGACCATCAAGGAAGGCTCCAGCTCCCTTGGAGTGAACATCGTCGTCACCCGACAGCACTTCAGCAACAAGCAGGGCCTTGAGGAAGTGGTCATCGACACCAACATCGTCTTCGTCAGCGTGGACAAGGACACGGGCAAGCCACTCCCCTGGAACAACACCCTCAAGCATGCCGTGGAGGGGTTCTATCCCACGGAGGACATGTTGAAGAAGTACGCAGGGCACACCTGCGAGTCGGTCTACCTGCATGCGCTTCTGGAGGATCTCTCGAATGAACACCTCGCAGAGGCTCTGAGCAACTCCAAGTCGTTCTATGGGTATGTCCAGGCCAAGATGAGCGACAGCGTCGTCACTACCAAGTGGCTGCGGGGCACACTCATCGAGATCATGTTCAAACGGGGCGTGATCGACCACCACCAGGTGACAGACCTCCGCCAAAGTTCAGGGCTCTAAAAAGTATCCGGTCAAAGTGCTTTGGATGGTTTATTTCATAGAGGTGCTGCGTAGTAGTGGTGTCCCCAATGAACGGAAACCACCATGGAACGCAGCCAAGCAGTCAAGGGTATGGAAGTCATTTTCGGTCGCGGCAACGGCGAGCAGACCCGTGGGCGCATCGTCAAGTGCAACCCCAAGAATGCCAAGATCGAACAGCTGGAGTCGCGGGGTCAGAGCCGGGTGCGCCCCGTGGGCACCGTCTGGACGGTACCCTACAGCCTGATGACTCCCGCCAACGGTGCCTCCGCCCCCAAGCCGAGCCCCACCCCCCTCACCACCGCGAGCAACCGCAGTTTCTCCGTCCGTGACCGTGTGGAGTTCACCAACAAGGGCTCCGTCATCAGCGGTGTGGTCATGCGCGTCAACCGCAAGACCATCGCGGTCAAGCCCGACAGCGAAACCGGCTCCCGCTACTGGCGCATCAGCCCCGGCTTGCTGCGCCACGCCACCGGCAATGCCCCCGTGGCTCCCCCCAAGCCCGCCTCCAAGGTCGGTCAGGCTGTGGAATGGTGCTGGAGGTCTACAACGGACGTTTCCGGCACCTCACCATCGGCACCGATCCCGTGACCCCCACTGGCAACCGCCCTGAGAGCCAGATCCTGCGTAACGCTGCGAGCGCCCACGCCGCCCTCTCCCCCGAGAACCTCACCTGGGACGGTGAAGCCTCCGCAAGCCATGTCCGCACCGAACGTGCCCGTCTGAACCGTGCCCTGAAGGCTTTGAGCCTGGAGCTGGGTCGCACCATCTCCGAGCAAGAAACCTAGGCCTGCTAACCTCAACCCCCAACCCACCAACCCACCAAGGAACAACCCCCATCATGCACGTCATGAACCTCCCCGCCAAGGAACAAGCGGCCCTCGAAGCCGCCAAGACCGAAACCGAATGGAACAAGCTCTGCGATCAGGTCAAGGCCGCTCGCAAGGACCCGCAGGGCCGGGGCCAGTACCCCGGGGACTGGTACGAGAAGATGCTGGCAAGTGGCATCGTCTCCCGCAAGGTGCGGGAATTCGGCTGCTAGGGCACCATCCGAATCTGTGCGACACGGCTCGGGTCAGGCATCTGACCTGGGTCGACGCCGTGCAGGTTCAGGATGACCAGGACATTGGGCGGCAACCAATGGCTCACCAACACCTGAGCCCCGAACAGATGCCCCATGACCCCTTGCTGTAGCTGAGACTTGCGGGTCTCAGGGTCAAAGAATTCACCCATACACCGAAGATGGGAGAACCCCTTCGGATGGGTCACGATATGAGTGGCCCGCCCACCGCTACCCTCCGTCATAGAAAGGGCCTCGGATACCGTGAAAGGGACCACCGAGAGGGTCTGCAGCCAAGAACTCTCATCCTCTATCATGGATGCAAAATCCTGAGAGCGCACCAGCTCGAACACCGCATGTGGTGCCCAGACCTGAGTGCTGACCATAGGCACCAGGATGTCCTCGGGGTCATACCCCACGACCTCTGCATCCCAACCCAGATTCGTTAGCCACTGCGTCCGCATCTCCACGCTGGGGAACATGAAAGTCACCTTTGCACGGTGATCCTCCGATTCCAAACACTCCCCGCGCACAGGCACTCTGCCCAGGGAGTGCTTGTGACGGTAGCGCAGTACCTCATACAAGGCTGGAAGAGCAGCTTGCGACACCTTCAGCGGGAAGGACATAACGGCCCCTGTTTGTTGTGACCCCATACCATACCCACTGTTCAGCTCTCATTTTCCCAACCGTGGGAGAATCTGTTCCCACTGTTCAGCATTCACTTTCCACAACCCCTGTCGACCAGAACAAGACACCGGCTCCGACAACACCCGCACATTGTCCAGTACCCACTGCCACTGACCCTTGGCAGCCCATGGGATGCGTGGATCCTGTACGAAACTCGCCACCCTGGCCACCGCCACGATGGCAGATGTGGTGATGTCCTCTGCTTTCACAGGACCCTTGAACCGATCAGGGTTCATCCACTCCACCTGTAGCAGCCCCTGGGACACACCCCCCGACCCCCCGATCTTGGCACCAGCATGGATAGCCATGTCCTGCCCAAGCATAGACTCCCGTGTCCAGGTGCGGTTCTCTACACGCTTCCCAAGATCGGTGATGGCATAGGCCCACTCAGGCCACAAGGTCAGTGCATACAGGGTCAATCCTCTACACCCAGGTACTCTGCCTGCTGCTGCTCGTACTGGAAACGAAGCTCTTTGATGTCAGCAGGCACCCGCTGCATCCCCCGCAGCTGCTCATCCATCTCTTCAGGTGTCCCCCACCAGCACTCACACCCATAGACCACCTGGCCACTATCCAAGAGGATCTTCGGAACATCCTGCTGAAGAGAACAGGCCATCGAAGCCAGAGGCCCCGCCGCGTCATGGGGGACTTCCTCATCCACCAATTCGCCCTCTCCGAACACATAAGCCACATTCCGCTGGGGATCTGTGTGAGAAACGGCGATGACACGCATGAGAAGCCTCCTGTACGGAGACTCTACCCTAGAAGTAGGACTCCCTAATGGAGTAGAGCATGTCTTTCCCCTCCAGGCCAGGCCAGAACCTCCCAAAGGCGTGTCTGGCCGCTCCCTCAGAATCCACAGACCGCACATGGACATAGTGCAAAGGCACTCGCATGTTCGTGTCCCGACCCCACTGGAAGGCTTTCTCTACCCGTGCCCTCACCGCAGCCTCCGATTCGTCTTCCATCTCGGACCCGTAGTAGCTGGTGGCACTGTTGGGAGTGCTCTTCGGCTCCCTGAAATACACACTGTGCTCCGACCCCTCGAAAATCTCGATTTCGATGTGGAGAACCTCGATCTCCACTGCATCCACGGTGACTGTCTCTCTGTACTCCTTCACCAAGCGGCCGTGTGGCATGCACACCTCCATACAAAGCCTAGCCCCGAACAATCCTCTTCAGCCACTGCGATGTGCGATAAAGCATACCTGTCTGATCTGAAGCTGTGGGCACCACCCTCTCACGAAGAGAACCCTCATGAACTGCCTGCTCTGTCAAAAGCACAGGAGGCTTGTGGTGAGCTTCCTCCCAGAAAGACTGGATGCGGAAAACCTCGTCCGGACCCACCCGCAGCAGATCCGACCTCACCTCCGCCCAGTAACGCCCCGCCAACATCGCCAGAATCCCCGCCATGTCCCGCTCACCATCAAGAACCAGCAAGGAGACCGCCTCACAGCCCGCATGGGCCTTCCGGGTCACAGTCTTGCCATCCACCCGATCCGCCCACCGCATGTAGTCAGAACCCTTGGGGATGGGCTCACCACAGATCATGCACCGATGAGCCTTCCGAGCCCTCTTGAGATCATGTCCAAATGCCGCCATGAAACACCTCCGTTGAAAGATACTACCCCGAAGTACCCTCATTTCAAGCCCCCGCTGCGTAGTAGTAGAACAGGAGAACCCCATGATTCGCATCACTACCTACTGGAACGGCGTCATCACCCCTGTCACCATCGCTGTCACCGAGTACAGCCGGCACACCCAGACGAGAGGCGACTGGAGGACCGTCGAATGCACCCAGGGACCCAAGGAAGGAGGCGTCTCCGCAGTAGACATGCTCGGCACCCCACCCTTCTATGGATGTGACCTCCACCTGAAGAACGGCACCGCGTATGACGTGATCGAATCCCCACTCCTCATCGATGACATGCTCACCAGGGCCCGCCAGATGGCAGCCGGGGGGAAGCCCTTGGTCGTGAGCTGGAAGGATTTCGCCTGTGGGAAGATCGGCGGGAAGCATCCACTGGAAATCTCGCATACCACCCCCATCCAGCGGGAAGTGCTGGATCGCGCCTACGAGAATGGGGCCTCCCTCCCAAGAAACCGCAGGTAGACACTTCACTTTCCAGCTATCCTGCGTAGTAGATACGAACCCCCAGCCACGAGCACAAAATGTTCCCGAGCCAACACCGGACGCTTTAGCCTCGTCCACTGAAGGGCGAGGCCATAGAACAGCATGGATTCAACCATGGCTCGCTCCCGTGCTTATCGCCGCGCTCAAGTGGCTCGCGCTCAGGCTAGAACTCTCCGTACCGTTCGTATCTGGGATGGAGGAAACCGCTCCGACTCCCTGTATACCGACCTCGAATCCCGACCCGCATGGTTCGGTGTCCTGGTGTCTACCCACTGCCGCCCCTGCTCCTGCGCTATGTGCTCCCTGTACCGTGGGTATAAATCCGCCCGGGACCACCGTGAAGCCCTGGCTCTCCGCTCCGCTCTGGCTGACGCCGGGCTGTCCTAGGTCAACCACTCGGGTGGGCACCACGGCTCGGGACGCAAACGAGCCCAGTGGAGAACCTTCGGTTTCCCAAGAATCCGAGGAGGCCACTTCGCCCCCAGGATGCTCCGGCCATCCTTGGAGCGGGTCTCCAAAGCAAAAGCTCGGGTGCCTTGCCCGAAGTTGATGTGCCAAGTACCTTCAGCCTTCAGGGGAACAACCTTCCCGATCTGTACCGTCTCACCGGACTCCAATCCCCACACATCACCAGCCATAGGCTCCGGGACAGGATCAGGGAACCGACGACTCACATCCAAAAGCAGCTCCGCCAAGGTGCGGGGCTCCGTGTCGGTCAAATTCGGAACCCCACACAGAGGGAACCCCGCAGACCTGTAGAACTCCACCCCTGGTTTCAACTCCCGCTCATGATCCACACAGAACATGGTCAGATGCACAGACAGCGCAGGAGGCACCACGAGGAACAGAGAGGGAGAGCCCCACTCCACCACTCGGTATCCGCTACGAGCCACCCTGTGCCCCACGTGGGCCTCCAACCACCAGGGATACTCCCGGTGGCGTGCCTCCCGCTGCTCTAACGTCAATGCGTTCCAGAAAAGATCCATTCTCAACCTCCACATAGCAAAACACCAAGTCAGCAACTGCCCTCACTCGTGGAGATTTCCACGAAACGAGGAGCACCCTCGAACCACACGTTGATTAGCTCCACTACACCCTCCCTCACCAACTCCGCGTTCGCACCAGCAGGCTCCGTCCCCAACACGAAAGGCTCCCCATCCACCTTGATCTCATAGCGGATGAGGGGATCCCGAGCATCCACCAAGGCGATGACCTCCTGCGTAAGCAAATCCCGCCGCACCCACCGGAGAGTACCCCCCGACTCCCAACTCCCCACGAACACCACGCTCTGTAGCCGCTGGGCCAGCCGGTACAACAAATCAGGATGCCGCACCAATGCCCCCATGACACGATCCGCACCAAGGATACGATCAACACCCATCAGAAATACCCGGCAACGGAATGTCTGTCGGGTTCCCCTCGCTGTAGTCCCAATGAGAGGCCACCTCCGAAACCGTAGGCAAAGACATCCAGTTCAATTTCCAGCGCTCGGCTGCTTCCGTACTCATACACCACCCTACCCCAACCCACACCCCTTTAGACCCCACACCCTAATACCACTGCACTAAGTGCCCCCGCTGCGTAGTAGGCCTGTATCTCTATTGGAGCCCTCATGACAGAACGTATCCCCATCGGCTTTCACGTGACCCTGACCCCGCCAGATGCCACGGACCCCGTGGAAATCACCGTGAAGGGCTCACCACGCCCCGACACAGACCACCTCATCCCAGAAGACATGGCCAGGCTCGCGGTACTCCTCAGCGTCACGGAACCATACCAGGGCGCGGTGCGCCTGCTCGCTGACTCCGGAGTCTTCCCACCGGAAATCCGGGACGCTATCGTCACCCCCTTCTACACGGAGTCCCCATGACCGATCTCGAAAACGCCTGGACAACCGGCTATGGCCTTGACGGTGGGGGATACGCCTTCGAAGAACCCAAGGAAGGTTTCTGGAAGGATAAACCAATCCTGCTCTGGGATGACCCAGACCTCGACTACATCATCGGGAGCGATATCCTCTGTCCCGATGACGACGCCGATCTGCTGGTCGTGGCACCCAACTCCGGACACTTCCCAAGCTACGAATTCCCCAAGACATACACCGAAGACGATCAGAAATACCGCATGGTCGTCAAGGGACACCTCAACACCACCGACCGCGAATGCAACTGCAACGGCAAATTCGTGGAGTGGGCAGGAGCTGCCGGAGAACCCACAGACCCCGAGGACAATGCCCTGGTGATGAAATGGCTCTCAGATGTCGAAGTCCCCGATATCGATGACCTCGTGGACAGTGATGTCAGGAAACACATCATCCTGGATGTCGATGGTGAAGCCCACGCCTTGAATACCAAGGTCTTCTGGAAACACAGCGGCAACAGCATGGACAAACCCTACCCCGGCTGCAACCGCTGCGAAGGAGACGGCTTCCTCGATTCCCCAGGCGGGGAATTCGCCATCTATGAGTACCTGTGGGAAGACGAAGACTGAAAATACGCGACCCTGCTAGAAAACTCCAAACACCCCCAAGGGTAGTAATGACACAGACCCACATGGAGACACCCATGCAGATCCTCATCACCGCCGGCGGCACTACCGAAAACCTGGACGCCGTCCGCCTCCTCACCAATATCTCTACTGGCACCCTCGGAGCAGCTCTCGCAGAAGCCGCCATGGATCAAGGACACAATGTCACCTACATCCATGGCAAAGACGCCAAACTACCACGCCCCTGGGTCTCCAGACACCTCCCCACTTGCGGAACAGCCTCCCACGGATGCACCCCAGGATGCCCCGTCCATGAAGCCATCCTGAAAAGTGAAGAAGACTGGGCACATGGCCTGCTACCACAAATCTCACTCATCCCCGTCACCTCCGTCTCCGACCTCATGGACACCATGAAGGCCACCGCACCAGATGCCGATGTCATCATCCATGCCATGGCAGTCTCCGACTTCACTTTCGACAAACCCACCTCCGTCAAGGTCAAGTCCACGGGCACAGAAGCCTTCCTGGAACACCTCCGAAATTGCATCAAGCTCGCACCCAAAGTCCTCTCACATATCAATGGCTGGAACCCCAGAGCCACACTCGTCTCCTTCAAACTCGAATCTGGCATCCCCACAGAAGAACTCATCCATAGAGCCAACCAGTCAGGACTCGATAACCACTCCGATCTGGTCTTCGCCAATGACCTCACCACCATGAACAGCATCGGCACACACGCAGGATTCCTCTTCCGACCACATACCCCCACACTCACACCCACACTCACCATAGGCACAGCCGAAGTAGCCTCCCTCATCATCTCCACCGCGACACAACGATGAAATACTTCCTCACTAGACAAAAATGCTGGGACCGACCAGATGCGAAACTCTCCATCCGACGATGGAAAAACACACCCAAACACGTCCCGAACCACGTCAACTCGGAACCCCTCCTCATCATCTGGCCCCCAACACCCGTCACCTTCATCCGTGCAGTTATCTGGAGCCTCCGATGATCACCCTCACCCTCTGCGGCATCGCACTACCCCTCTACCTCATCATCTCACAAGCTGCCCCTGACTACGCAGACACCTGGAGAACTACAGAAAATATGCTCACCAGTAGAGGACTGCCCAACAGACCCACACCACTCACCATCATCATGGTCGAAACCATCCGACGACATCGACGAAATTCATAGTTCACTTTTACACACCTCTGCGTAGTAGCGGTGTCCCCAGCACGGAAAGAGACACCATGTCCCGCTACCACAAACACTACGACGAACACGACGACGAAGAAGAAGACTGCGGCGGATTCAATAACGGATGCGAAGGCTGCGACTCCTGCACCGACAAGGTATCCTCCCGGAAACACGTCATCGCTCGCATCCCACGCAACAATATCCTCCCCGGTGACCTGGTTGCCGTCACCACTGGCTTCACCTTCCAGAAGGACGGGGGCCCACGACTCGGATACTTCGAGTCCGAACGCCGCATCGCACGCGGCCCAGCCCATGGCCCCTCTCGCATGGGACTCGGCTGGCATAACTTCCGGGGAGGCTTCGCCAAACGCCACCCAGAACACGCCGACATGGTCGAAGAACGCGACGCCCTCAACGAACAGGTCTACAACCTCTACTACAAGGCCGAAGGCGACATCGAAGCCTGGAACTCCGCCACCAGCGCCTGGGAAGACAAGTACGACACCCAGTACACCTACTACCCCTACCGCAATGAACCACTGGCCAGGCAGGACATCTCCGACGCCTACCACGCCAAGATCCAAGCACAGAAGGACGCCGCTCGCAACAAACTCGCCCACAGCAAGTTCCACTCCGCACTGCACGCCGCCAAGTACGGAGACATCGTGATCTCACCCGAAAATATCCCCTTCCGATACTGCAACCGCACCACCAGACTCAAGCGGGACCGCATGCCACAAGGATGCGAAGGAGACTACGCAGAAGCCTTCGGCGTACACGTCATGCAGAACCTCAACACAGGCTTCGCCATCGAACTCCGCCCCTAACCCCCAACAGAACACAGAGCCCCTCACAAGGGGCTCTACCTGCATTCAATCCTCGAAACCATCACTCTTTACCTGCAGCACCAAACCACCACCACGCTTCGTTCGCATGTACCCACTGAACCCACTCCACAAACACCGCACCAATGAACCACCCGCACCAATCTCAGAACCAGACTCATCACTCCAACCATCCTCGAAAACCTCATCCACTACCACATCACCATAGTCAGAAGACACCTGCAAAAGCCACCCGTTCGAAACACGACGAATCACCACGGACCCCTCCAAGATCGCTGCCCTCAACGTGTCAGGGAAAACTACCACAGGAGCATCCGACATCACGACACCTCCAAACCCATCCTACCCCCATGTACCAAAAACCTGCCCCCCTCAGCATTACACGGAGAAGGGCAGGTAGATGAGCCGAACCACAGGGAGCCACCCAGCTCCAACAACATCGGCTCGTGAAGCCACCACGCTTCACTACTGCTACGCAGACCCGTTCAAAACTGAACCCCTAAATTTCCCAGACGCCAGCTCCAAGAGGTACACCCCCTTCCCTAGGACACTTCCAAAAACCCTCACCAGATCAACCCCCCTCCCCGAGAACACACACGCATCAGGACATAGGGAGTACGAGACAGGGATAGGAGCAAGGGGTAGAGACAGGGATAGGGGCCCTGTAGGAGATAGGGTAGGGACCCCTGTGAGGAGATAGGGGGCCATACCCCACCCTTACAGACCGTAGGTCTGGGGTTAGGTGCGGCATGTGTCCCTTTGAACCCCCACTCTCATCCGAATCAGGTTGCAACTGGGATCGGATCTCACTCTTCCATTTTTCACGCAGGTTCGATCCGGCGATCTCGAACGGCCGGGGGGCCCCTTCGAGTTAACCTCGCGGTTTTTTACGGCCTCCCCGATCTGGACGGGATCCCAGCACACAACCACACCACACTCCCGTAGTAAACTCACCCTATAGGGGTTCACAGAGTTACGCGTACAGGGGTCACAGTTTCACTGAGGGGGTATGGTAAACCGCACAGTAAAAACTGGGTTGGGTTTCAGATTCTAAATTTGTGTAACAGTTTCACTGAGGGTTTGATTTACGAAGGGGGTTGGAGATCACCGGCGGGGGCAGGGGGTCATCCTGATGCCTGTGTAGGTTGATCTTCCCTAGGGTCAAACCCCACTCACAGCCTGGAAACGCCATCTGCCATGTGCTCCGCACTGGGCAAAGGCAGTTTCCATGACCCTCCTCCAACGGGGGTGGAAAGGGGGTGCAACGGGGGTTGGCGTCCTTCTCCCGTCCCAGAGCCCTACAAGGGCTGCCTATGGGGCCTCCATCCCACAAGGGGGTCAGGAGCAGGCGTCGTGTGAGGCGTCCTGTGCGGTCGTGTGTACAGCTTCGGCCCCCTTACCTCATGTCCTGTTGGGACAAGGGCGAGGGGGCCGAGAGCGTGGTCAGGAGCCGTGTGGTTGTCTTCTCGTTAGAAGTCGTACTTGCTGAGTCCCCTGTACCCTTCGGGGTCCGCGGCTTCCTCTGCTGCGTCTGCGGCTTGCAGGCACATATCGGGCCACTCTTGTTCCCACTGTTCACTGATAGCTTGTGTGGCGTCGTCCCCGTGGTTGTCCACGTTGATGCGGTGTACGGTATCGGTGATGAGGTCGTTCAGGGCATCCCATTGTTCGTATGCGCGTGGTTGGTATCTGGACAGCAGTTTATCCAGCACTGGTGAGAGGTTCATGGCTTCATTGGCCCATTCCAGGTATGCCTTGAGGATTTTCCTGGGTGGGTGATTCTGCATGAGGTAGATGAGGATGCCGTAGTCGTCGTCTTCGAGCACGTCATCCACGTCCACGGTATTGGCCACGGCTTCTGGGTTGGGGCATTCTTCGTCGTGCAGGTTGCCTTCGAAGTAGTCCTTGGAGTGGATGCTGGCCCAACCTTGTGCAATGGCTTGTACGATTTCAGCGGCTTCTCTGTCCCTAGCGATAGCCGTATAGAGCCTGCGTAGCGAGGGGAGGCGCATGATCTGCCTTACGTCTGTGGCAGGGATGCGTCCAGCGGCTTTGGTGGTAGCGGTGTGTAGAGCAGCTACTCGGGTAATGCTATTGCCCATGGTGTTGTACTCCCTCGGAGGTCTACTTGTGGTAGACCTATAGGGGATTTACCGTGCTGGAGTGTTTGTTCATACGGGGGTCATCCCGATGAGTCCGAGGACGAGTCCCACAGCAGTGAGTCCGAGCCCTACTCCGGTGCTGACGATTCCAGCGGCCATGACGGACCACCAGAGGGGCATTTTTCTGTGGAAGGCGAAGTAGGTGGCGGCGATGGTCGCGATCCCCAGATGGACACCAGCGGCTTCCACTGCGTTCACCAGGATTTCTGGGTTACCCATCAAGTTTGGGCCATTCAGGAGGGCGTTGGAGCCGAGCCAGATGAGGGTGAGTCCGATGGTGTTGGTGAGCCAGACCAGCATGACGGCAAGGGCGGCGTAGAAGGCTTTGTTCATACGGGGGTCATCCCGTATGCGAGGATGGAGGCGATGGCGCTGCTCCGCTTACGGTACGAGCGGTGTTCCGCGACAGCGAAGAACACGAAGCCGGAGAGGATGTCGAAAGTCCGCGGCGTGGTTTGTGTCAGACATGGTAGCTCCGGTGGTACAGGGCTACTACGCAGACACGTCCCGAAATGAACCCGCTAATGGGGGGCGATCAGCACGAGGGCCATGCCCAGTATGCGATTGGCGTACACGAGCCCCAGTTCTCCGATCTGCACTTCGGCCAGGATCTGCACAGCTATGATACGCATGGATGTCACCAGGTCGCGTTGCTCGGCGCATGAGCCGTTCAGGAGCGTGGAGGCAGCCTTGGTAGCGAAGTAGCGTGAGAGGGCTTTCAGGGCGTCGTGGGAGCCCTCTCCGATAGCTGCGTCTGTCGCGTCTTGTGGTGACAGGAACATGAGGTCATGGCTGTTCACCGGCAGTGTCCCTATAGGGTAGAGATTAGGGTCAGGTAGGCATTGAGCAGGGTGCCCTTGTCTGCTTGGACGTGCTTGAACCTGGCGTTGGTTATGGGGTGTTCATAGAGGATGTAGTCGCCCTTGTCGGTGAACTTGTATTCGGGCAGGGGGTCGGGGGCGGGAGGTTCTTGTGCCCAGAGGTGGTGGAATGGGAGGAGGTCGCGTGTGGTGGTGGTGAGGATGGAGCGGTTGGAGCTGGTATAGAAGCGGGTGGTGCTCTCACCGGAGGTCATGTCCAGGCTGGTGCTGAAGAACACGTTGTTGTGGGCGTGTTGGCCTCGGAGCACGGCTGCTTGTTGTGGTTGTGTGGTGACGGCGAGGACAAGGTTTCGGATATGCTCCATGCCCATGAGGACGTGCATGGTGGTTGTGAGGGCTTTGACCTGTGCATAGATGTTGCCCATGTCTTTGGTCATCAGCCTGCGGTCTTTGTCGCTTTGACGATGGCATCGATGATGGCGGTGCAGGCGAGGGAGGTGCCACCCGTGAGAGCGAGCCCGCCACAGCCCGCCAGGAAGGCTAGGGGTGCGTCCCACTGGAACACTGCCATGAGTCCTGCCCATGTGAGGCAGCCGACCCCGATGCCAAGGCAGACAACGATGATGAGTTGGAGTTCTTTTTCCATGGTTCTATTCCCCCTTCTTCTTGTTGAAGTGGAACACGAGGCCCATGGCCAGCACCATGAGAGTGCACCCCACTCCGAGACCCTGGGCGAACCCATCCAGGAACGAGTAGGCGGGTGGTTCGGGGCATGGGGGTTGTGCGTTGAAGCCTTCGTCATAGCCAGCGTCATAGCCTTCGGCCCTGGTGATAGTGAGCAGGGTTTCCTCTCCGTGGGGGTAGAGGTGGGGCGGCACCCCGCCTCCGTCCACGGTGAGAGCTTCAGCGGTTGGCATCAGGGTCAGCATCAGGATCCCCTCGCTCCGAGATAGGTGAAGAACGCCTTGGAGCCTTCGATGAACAGGAGGGCCAGTCTTCCAACCAACAGGGCGACGCCTGCGGCGATGAACAGGGGTACTGGCGGTACCAGGGGGTACTGCGTGTGGATAAGGAAGGGGGCGATGATGCCCGACCCAGCCCCAACGGCGCAGCTGATTCCAACAGCGGTGTTTTTGTTCATGGTCTGTGCCCCTTTACGGCAGGAGGGGGCGAAGCCAGTTGAGGAAGATGCGAGCAGCTATTGCGGCGGCGATCAGGATGCCTGCCGTAGCTCCGATTCCTCCGGCGATCCAGGGATTGAATCCTTGGTCACACGGCGGGGTCTCCGCAATGGTTTGTTCCAAGGCAAGGATAGTGTCCTCACAGGACTGATTTCCTTCCTTGAGTCCTGTGCGGTATCCCTCCAGCGCCATTTCAGCGGGGTCGGTGATGGGTTGGAGGTTTTCATCCAACAGGACAGCATGGGCGGGTTCTACGGGCCAGGTGATCATCGGAGTCCTCTGCGGTGCAGGTACATGAGGAAGGTGCGGAGCACGTCATTGTGCCCCATGGGGTGCGCTTGGTGCATCTCCCCATCTGCGAGGGTGTAGACGTGGGTGCGTTCCATGGAGATCAGGATGCAGGGCTTCAGGGGGTTCCTGGAGCCGTCTGCGGGCTCAGGCAGCATCCCCGTATGGATGGGGATGGTGAGCCCTACGTTCGCTGTGTCTGCCATGTAGCGGTGGTGGCAGGAGGTCACGTAGTCCTTCAGGTGGTCGAGCGAGGGTAGGAGTACCCAGCACCGCACGCCAGTTCGGTGCACTACAGAGATCTCGCCATTGCCTTGGGAGGTGATGGACATGTAGGGGCACGGGTAGTGGGTGGTGCCCCTCACCTCGGGGATCCCCTCAAAATGCACGATGCGCCATAGGAGGTCAGGTCGAGCTTCATCGCAGGCAAGCTGGATGTTGGCCAGGGTCGGGGAGGTGTCTGGTGCAGTGCTCATGCTTCCTACTACGCAGCAGGAGGCTATTTCTGCACCCCTATCCTGTATATGTGCTCGCGGTCTTGGTGAACTGGTGGGCCAGGTCCTTGGCCAAGTCCGCTGGGTCGTCGTACACGGGTGAGGTTTTGAGGCCCATGTGGAAGCGAGCGTTGCCGTTGTTGACCACCACGAGTGCCCAGGCTCCACCCCTCCTGCCCCTACCTGCTCCGGGTACTCGAACCCGCATCCCCGTTTTCGTTGGGGTCATCCTGGCTTTGGGCAGGGCTTCCTGAATGGCTTTCTCTACGTTCATGCCTTTTCAATCCGTGATTCAAGAGGGAGATACTGACGATGACCAAGGTGCAGCAGAGCATGGAGTTGGCGACAGAGCCCACTTCGAACACATCATAGGCAGCGGTGGCATAGGCACCTATGGCCAGGATGACACCCAGGGCAAGTGCGAGCTTTTTCAAGGTCTGGTGCCTTGGCGGTTTCGTCGGCGGCTATCCCAGGTGCCCAGCACCAGCAGGAGGATGATGCCCACACTGATCCCTGACCCAGCCCCGATCCCGATTTCCCTGGCTCCATATTGTGCTGTGGGGGTGTCCTGCATGGGGATAGCGGCGTTGTAGCCATCCTCGTATCCCAGGTCATAGCTGTCGTGGCACTCGGGAGGTACGGTCTCGGGGATGGTGGGACCTGTCCCCTGGGCAGCCTGGGCAGTACCGATGATCATGCTGTGTCCTTGTCGCGAAGTTCATAGGCGGTGACGACTTGAATCACGGCTTCGGCTGGTGTGGGGCACATGGGTGGGTGGGCTTCATGACCAGCACCGGGGAGCCGCCAGTACCAAGCCAGGGGGCCCCCGTCGAACTGGTCGGCAATGAACACGCCAGCCCGCCAGGGGTTGGGTGGTCCCCAGCTCAGGATATCGCCTCCGTGGGACTTGTCGTAGCGCACCTCATCGTGCGTGGGATCACGGATGGCATTGAGGTATGCGGCCACGGATTTCATGGCCTCTGCCCATCCGTCCAGGGCTTTCTTGTGAAAGGCTCTGCCCTTGTCGGCTTGGATGTCCGCATAGCGGTCGCGGAGGTGCTGTTCCATCTCGGGGGTCATGGGGTGTCCGTGTCCATGTGTGCGCGCAGTGCCTGTGCCAGAGTGAGCCCGCGGGGCTCCATCTTGGCGAACCAACCGCTGGCAAAGGCGGTGTGGGTGTTTTGTTTCAGCTGGGCGACCAGGGTGTTCTTGTCTTCCAGCAGGATACTGGCTGTACTCTGCACCTCCCTCGGTTGGGCTTCCAGGTCAGCAACCCGTGCTTCCAGGTCAGGGCAACGGCCCTCTACTACCTGACCATCTGTGCCGCATTTGTTTCGGATTGGTGCTCCCATCAGGAACCTCCTTCGGTCAACATGGGGGTTATGATGTCCCCAGGGGTGCTGTTGTATTTTCTTGTATAGCCCATCATGTCGCCCAGCCGGCTTCTCTGCCATCCACGTAGTCAATCCCGAGGCATTCCCATAGGGTTTCACGTAGTTCGCCGTACAACCATCCGCAGGGGCAGTATTTGGTGCGGATTTCGACACACGGGGAGCATGTCTTGTGGGTTGACCACTGACCATCCCAGCAGCCTTTGACGTGCTCGTACTGTTCTCTGGGTTCGATGGTCAACCCACATTCACAGCAGGTGTGCTGCTTCCTGGCTGTACATGTGCTCGTGGTGGACACGGAGGCGTGTTCGAAGTCATCGGGGTAGATGGAGCAGTCGCAGGTATTCATAGGTCATTCCCTGATTTTCAGGGCGGCAGCAGGCTGTTCATACGGTGGGATTGTCGGCCCGCACCACGCCCACCAGCACCGCTGCTTGTCGTACACCTGGATCCAGTTGTTGCGGTCTGCGAACATCTCCAGGAGGCGTTGTGGGGGCAACGGTTTCCCGTGGGCAGCCATCCTGAGAGCTTCGCCCAGCCAATCCACCGGAGGGGTTGCATCCTGCTTGACTTCAACCGCACGGGCCAGGTTGGTTTCGAGGGTGTTGATGTGGTCACGAGCCTTGGTGAGCAGATGGAAGCACTCCGCGTAGGCTGTTTCGTAGTCGTAGTGGTCACCGCTCATCCGAAACTTCCTTGCCGGGCAGATCGGTGGCTGCACCCGCGATGGGCGCGTTGACGGGGTTCCGCTCTCCCTGGGTGGCCATGAAGTCTTTCTGCTCTGCTTTGACTTCCCTCAAGGCTTCGGTATAGGACACGCCTGTCAGCTTCATGCGGGCACGGACACGCTTTTTCAGACCTCTGCTGTTCATGGGGTGTCCAGGGTGTTGTCATTGAGGTAGGTGTAGACGGGGCAGCCATGCCGGTAACAGTCACGGCAGTGGGTCTTGCCATCAAAGGGCTCACCACAGTGTTCCCGTACCGTGGCTCCAAGGGCGTCTGTGTGTCCCTGCAGCCTTTTTGTCGTGTCAATGACCCCAGGCAGTACATCACGCTCGATGGCATCTGCGATAGCATCACTGATCCGTGTTCCGCCTACCCTTTTCTGCCACAGCGTGATCAGGTTGGTTTCGGGGTCTCGAAGCCACTTGAGGATTGCTTGGGTCTGTGTGTTCATGATATCTCCGTTGGGGAGTTACCCCCGCGCTTTCGGCTGGCTCTCACGAGCAGGGTGTTGTATGCGGTGAAGGTGGCTCTCCAGCTTGTTTTGAAAGGTTCTGCACAGATCAGTGTGACCAGCAGCACGTCGATCTCGTGGATGCAGCACAACGCCTTGGCCTCTGCGTCTCTGTCGTCCTCTTGGAGAGCTTGGAGGGTCAAGTCCTCTACATAGTCCACCATGTACCACATGGCGGTGTCAGTGGGTTCCTGGCGGTTTCGCAGGGTCTGGAGGATGACATTGATGCGGCTGGGATGGGTGCTCATGGGCACTCCATTTTTTTGGCGTTGTCGAGAATCCAGGTCTCTTTCCGGTTATAGGTGTAGACTGTGACCATGGTATGCGGGCCTCTTACCCTCTTGGCGGGCCCACACACATCTGTCCCACACACCTCACCTTGCTGCTCAATATCATAGAGGTTCTCTTCATCGGGTGCGGTCAGGTTATAGCCCTTAGGCCAGTAGACCACCGATCCATCGTCCAGTCGTGCCTGGATACGTGCGGCACCGGATAGGGTTTCACTCATGCTTCCACTCGGCTACGGCACCACATCAGCATGTCACGGAGGTAGAGCCAGCGGACACGGTTGTGGGGGTCGGATCCCTTCCCGCTGATCAGGAAAAGGGCATCATCGATACCGTCGATCAGGTCGTTCACCTGGGCCAGGGTGGGCTTGTCCGTGAGGACCGATGCCGCTCGGATCTGGAAGTAGGAGCCCAGGGCGAGGGCCCACTCTCCACTGTAGGGTTCCAGGGCGGCGACAACAGCGGCACGGGTGTTTGCCGCACAGATGAGCTGGTCTAGGAGGGGGGTCGGCATGGGGCGTCTCCAGGGTGTTCAGACCTACTACGCAGGCAGCCCGAGAAATGAATCGTTTACTCTGGGGTGTCCGCGTAAGCGACCTTGTGGGGGGTCACATACAGGATCTTGGTCGTGGTGAGGGGGTACAATGCCCGCTTGTCACTGCCCCACGAGGGCTCCCCCTCGTAGACCATGGGGGCCCAATCCCGCACGACGGTGGTGGTGGTGACCGGCTTGGTGTAGGTCTCACCGTCCACTTCGACGGTCTTGGTCTCGGTGGTCTTGGACACCTTGCGGGATTCCCATTTCACGGTGGTGGAGACGCGGCCCCCCGTCTCGGTCATGGTGAGGGTGCCTTCCTTCTGCCGGTACTCCATCCCGGTGATGTAGCAGTGTCCCTTGTGGGAGTCGGGCCCCCGAAGGAATTCCATGCGCTCCTTCAGGTACGCCTTGGCGGCGTCAATGGCGTTCTGCTGCTGGTAGTAGATGAGGCTCAAGTCCTGGCCGCAGTAGTCGCAGCCCATGTCGTCCTGAACACGCCATCCGATCTGTACTTTGGTGGACATAGTTCTGCTCCGTGGAAGGGGTCTGACCCCTACTACGCATCAAACGCTTGGACTACACCCTCCGGTGTTTCGAGCCACTGCGGCTCCTGTCCAGGTAGCCGCACACAGAACCAGAACATGCCCCTCTCCAGGAACGTCACAGAGCGCCCCTGTGCCTCCACACCATGCACTGTCGGCTCCCAGGCATACTCGGGCAGCAGCACGGTGAACGCTTGTAGAGGGGCGTAGGCGAGCTTCAGGTACAGCCACAAAAAAGCGCTATCCTGCACCCATGTCGTAGGCGTCCGTAGCCCACCTTGTTCGGTGATGGACAGCCACGCGAGGCTCTCACCATCCACAGGCCGGACAGAGAAGCGCTCGGGATAGCCGGGGTGAGGGTGCAGCTCCCATTCCACCTGGGGGATTGTCTCACGGACGAAGCGCAGTAGGTGTTCAGGGGTCATGCAGGGATTCTACCCTGCGTGGTTCATTTCCTGAGCTACCTGCGTAGTAGTAGTGTCCCCAAGAGAGTGACCCCATGCCCAACGAACCCACCCACCTGCAGATCGGCCACCTCAGCACCCGCAAGTGGCGCATCCGTGGCTACTGGTCCGAGACCAACGCCTTCACCCGCGCCATCTACGCGGCCCTTGGCAGCCCCGCCAGCCGTCCCGCCGACTACATGGACGGCGACATGGACTGCAACATCGAGATCCAGGGCACCAACGCCCTCGTGACCTTCAACGACAATTGTGGCCCCACCCTGTACTGGCACAAGTCCGTAGACTTGGTGAGCCCGCACACGGGCTGGTCGGTGTGGTCCCTGAAGGACTCCCGTACCGAGGCAGAGTGGAAGCAGTGGGTCGCTGACAACTTCAGCGGCGGCATCCTGGACGACTTCGAGGACAACGAGGTCTTCATGATCAACCCGACCCCCAAGGCTCCCGTGTACGGGATCATCGGGTTCGCGCCCATGTCCGCCACCACGGTCATCATCCCAGCGGCGACCCTGCTCGCTCTGTAGGGGTGCTCCGATGCGTACAATCAATCAAGAGCTACGGGAAGCCCGTGAAGCTGCCCAGGTGGGTGATGACGCCATCAGTGCCCACTTCCAGAGCACCATGGAAGGCATGCCCGCTATGGACTTCACAATCCCGCTGCCTTTGTCAGAGGACGAACAGCGAACCAACGTCGGGCGACAGTGGACGCGGACGTGGACAGGCTGGGTGCTGAAGCATTACGTGCGGCGCACGGCAGTCCTTGCCTGTGCCGCCTTCGGCTTGGCATACACCCCCTGCTTCACCTACGGCTACCAGGAGCACCCCTACAATATGGGCACGGCCCTGGCTTTGTCTGTGGCGGCAGCTGCTCTCATGCTGTGGTGTGTGGTGGAGGGGCGTGGGACATCCTCCCACGCTCTTGTGAAGCCCAAGCAGATCACGGGCCGGCTGTGCTATGGCTCTGAATACACTCTGTTTGTGAATGGCAGCATGTCCAGCATCCCCTACCTGCTCCGAACGCATGGCATCAGCTACCCTGACCTCGTGACTGGAATCATGGAGTCCGCAGAGGCAGAGATCGCCAAGCAGCAGGAAGCCACCGCGGAGGCCCAGAAGGGTCTGCTGGAGGCTGACAGTGTTGTGGAAGCCCATGCAGAGGTGTTCCAGGCGCTTCGTAAGCAGCACGCCGGTCAGAGGGCTGTCCGTACCTGCTAGCGAACCTCAAGCTCCGCCTTGTACCGATGCACTGCCCGAATGAGGGTGGTGCATTGTTCCTTCGTGAACCGCCCGATGTGAGCTTCCTCGGGCGTCATGCCCATAGCCTGCGCCATCCACACATAGGCATGGTGTCGGTTCATGGCTTGCGACTTCCACAGGGGATCGAACGCCTTGTGTGCCGCCATGCGATAGAGCTTGGTCTTCCTGTTAGCAGGTACGCCGAGGGGCGTCCCATCAGCGTGGGCTCCGTGGCTTCCGCTGCAGTCAGGCCACCGGGTACAGCCGTAGAACATGCTGTGAGGACCCTGGCGTAGGGTCATGGGAGCCTTGCACTCGGGACATGTCAGGGTAGGCATCAGTCTCCCAGGGGGCCACAGTCGTCAGGTAAGCCCTTGCGAGCTTGCAGGAGGCACGTCTCCAGAGCACGGGTCTCTTCGTCCGCCACAACCGTCATGATGCCCGCCAGGCACGCAAGGCCTATCAAGCACCCGGCCAGGGTGTAGATCATGCGGTTGGTGAGGCGGCGTTCTACTTCACCGGGAGCTGACATTCACACCCCCCCAGCACCGCCTGGAGCACCCCGATTTCGACCTTGGCATTGACCAGCCCTACAGCGGCGATGCAGAAACAGATGCAGACCGTCAGGAAGCAGAGGGCAATGAAGTTGTACAGGCCCCGACTGACGGGAGGAAGGGTTTGTCGAAGGGGCCCCGGAAAGGATTGGGGTTGCTGCTCATAATAGGTTGGCCTCGCGGACAGCGGCAGCTTTCTTGATGGCGTCCCTCCCCTCGAACACGAACACCCGTGCCCAGAGGGGGGGGAGCCGCGTCAGGGATACTTGTAGAACAGTGGGGTTGCCCAGCCCTGTGGGGTAGTGGGGCTGGACTTCCAGGCGATGGGTGTGGTTCTCCCATTCCAGCCACCGTCCCCAGGATCCTGTGCAGAGCATGAAGGGCCCAGGGAGCCCTGCAGCCACACAACGGTCAGCCAGCTTCTCCGCGTCACGGTCACGGGCATCCAAGCCCTGCTTCAGCCGCTGCTCCCATCGGGTGTTCCGTACCACCCAGCGGGGGACGATGAGGTTCGTGGTGCACAGCTCGGGGACGGGCGTGTAATCGATCATGGTCTCTCCTACTCCGTTTCGTCCGTTTTCAGATCCCAGGGCTTGATCCAGATGCCGCCGTTCTTGAGCACCATGCGGATGTAGGTCTTGATCAGGCTGGGGGTGAACCCAGGGCCACCCCAGGTCGGGCAGCATTCCTCGCAGCACCAGTAGGTGTAGCCCTCTTGCCCAGGCATCCCGTGGTCGTATTGAAGCTCGAACATGAACTCTTCACGAGGGACGAAGGTTGTCTCCCCCTTCGGGGAACGGATGCGGACACCCGTGATGCCGGGTGCCCACG
>Ga0208904_1000829_pt1 | contig 23054 bp, 15 predicted proteins | sample AntAceMetag02UKB_FD_184774 | JGI IMG/M metagenome (GOLD analysis project Ga0208904, IMG submission 184774) | Saline lake microbial communities from Ace Lake, Antarctica - Antarctic Ace Lake Metagenome 02UKB (SPAdes) (version 2) | ecosystem: Environmental > Aquatic > Non-marine Saline and...
AGTGTTGGGTTAGATGAAGAAACAATAAAAAGGTATGTAGAACATCAGGGCAAACAGGACGCAGATCAGCTCCGAATGGAGCTGTAATCCCCCAAAAGTACCACGGGTTTTACCCGTGGGTATCTATTCTTTTCTTATTAAACTCTTAAGTTTCCGCAACTACCTACCTAAACCATGCGAGGTATGATCGCATTGCAACGGCTACTGCCTCTGCGCGAGTAATGTAGTCGTATGGTCTGAATTCGCCGTTAGAGCCTTCAATCACAGGTGTTGTCCCTTCATTAGGAACGTTAACCTTAGTGATGTTTGCAATCACGACTGCGTATGCAAAGTAATCTGTTACGTACACATCATCAAATGCGATGTCGTCTGCATCCCAGCCCCAAAGTTGTTGGTTGGCCATGCGGACTGTGTAAAGAATTGTGTCAGCACGAGTAATTGCTACGTTCGGATTGAAATAGTCTCCAAAGTCACCAACTCGGATTACGTCCAAATCTTCTGCAATTACGATGTAATCGTGATACCAGTCGTCCTCATTTACATCTGCAAAGCTTTCAGTTTTGTTGCTTGCGTCGCTTTCATCATAACCGGCTGTTTTTACAAGAATTTTAATCCATTCTGCGCGAGTGATGTCATTGTTTGGTCCAAAGCTGTTTGCTTGAGCACCATATCCGCTCACAGTACCTGCTTGGTATAGGCGGCAGATCAAATCTTCAGCCCAGTGTCCATTTGTGTCTGTAAATGGATCGCGACAAGTGTATTGAGGTGAGCTAATGATTTCATCAACTTCGTCATCTGTAAGGTCAGGGTCAGGAGTTGTGTCTGTAGGTGTTGTTGTAGCGGCATCTGCGACTATTGGATTTGTTCCGTTTGTGTATTCTTGCAGATTTGTGTATCCGTCAGAGTCAGGGTCTTCACTAGCGTTGTTTGTAAGAGGATCAAGTCCGTATGAAATTTCCCAAGCGTCGTCCATGCCGTCACTGTCTGTGTCCGCAAGATTTGGGTTTGTGCCGTAAGTAATTACTTCGGCGTAGTCAGATAGACCGTCTCCGTCTGTATCAGAAAGGGAAGGGTCAGTTCCGCATGTGTTTGTTTCCTCGTAATCTGTGAGGCCGTCACCATCTGTGTCAGTTGTTGTGTCAACGTCAGGGCCGGCTTCTTGAGTGATTGTAAGAGTGTCACTGCAAATTGTACTGTCCGTTACAGTTGCTGTGATTGTGTTTCCAACTGCGCCACCTGAATAAGTGAAGGTTTCTGTGTATGGGCTAGCAATCATGTTAAGCGTTGAGCCTGATGGCCATTCTGTTCCGCTTGAGTCTGTGATTGTTCCGCTACCGTCTGTTGATAGTGTGAAAGAGCCAATGGTTGCAATGGCTGTAGCTGATGTGCTGCTGTCTAATGACCTATCATAAGAGGTTCCTGTAGCACTGGCACCATCAGCGGTCTCTATGATATCAACGATTTCCTCTTCTTCAATTAAGGAGAATGCTTTGAGCATCCAAGGCATGAAGTTCCAACTTGTAACTTGTGTTTCTGTGAAGTTGATTGTGACTGTGAAATCCATGTCTCCAACTGAAGTTGCATCATATGCGATTGCATATGTGTCAGGGGAGATTTCTAGGCTAGAACAAGAGTAAGTTGTGGTTGTTGTAGTTTCGGCAGGTTCTGTAGTTGTGTCAATGACATATGCGGCTGCTGTGTCCGCAAAGTCCTGGACTTCAGTTGCTACAGAAAGGGCTTCTGTTTCGTAGTCTTGGAATGAACTTAAGAAGTCTTCAGTGTCATTTTTTATAGTACTTAGTTCTTCTGTGTTTGTGTATGATTCTGCGTGCAGATCGTAATATGTGCTCCAATTTTCTTCCGCTACTTCAGCAATATATTCACTTTCATTATAGCTGTTTTGTGCTTCTTCGAGAGCTTCTTCTTCAGCATCACAAGATACAACATATTTTCTAGACCCTTCCTCTTGAATTTGTCTGCATGCTGTTAGTGCGCTTGCAGCAGCATCAATTTCTTGACTCAAGCTTTCCATCTCCTCGGTTGTCCCGTTATAGATTCCTAGGTAGTAAGAAACATAACCTGCCAACTCTGTTGTATAATTATCTGATTCCTCCCATGCATCATATGCTTCATCATAAAGTACTTCTGCTCGTTCTGCGTAGCTCTGAATGTTTTCATAGTATGTGTTTGCTAAGCTTGCGGCTGCGGCAGTTTCTGCTTGAGCTTCTGCTAGGAAGTCAGCGTCTGCATTTTCATATGCGTACTGTGCTTCACCAAGCCAGTCAGCTGCGTCACCGTGTACATCATAAATGTGGTTTAGTGTTTCTTCGGCAAGTCCTAGAAGGTCTTCTGCGTCATAGTCAGTTGTATCAACTATTCCACCAGTTTGTGGACCTCGGGTGAATGTGCCTTTCAGCAAATCTGTATTAGTGAGTGCGAATGTTATTCCAGCAATCACCAGCAGACCGACAATTATGTATAGGTATTTTTTCATATGATGCATTTAAGGTTTATTTATTAATATCTGAACCAAGCAAGCCAAGCACGTGCTGCCACGCTAGCTGCTTCGGCTCTGGTAATGTAATTGTAAGGTTTGAATTCGTTACCTGAGTAGCCTTCAATAACAGGGACAGTTCCTCCTTCTGGAAGGTTAACTGTTGTGCTATTTGCAATTACTACTGCGTATGCAAAGTAATCATCCATTGAAACATCTGAGAACGGAATGTCGCTTGCATCCCAGCCCCAAAGTTGCTGGTTAGCCATTCTTATTTGGTATAGAACGGCATCAGCACGAGTAATAGGAGTATTAGGATTGAAGTATTCACCTTCACGTGTGCGGATGATGTCCTTGTCCTGTGCGATTATGACAACCTCGTAATACCAGTCATCGGCATTTACGTCTGCAAAGCCCTCAGTTTTTCCTGATGCGTCGCCTTCGTCATAACCTGCGTTACCTATAATAATTTTAATCCATTCGGCGCGAGTAATGTTGTTGTTTGGGCCGAAGGCATTTGTGTTGTCATATCCACTCACAATTCCTGCGTTGTACAAGCGGCAGATTGCGGTTTCACCCCAGTGGCCAGATAGGTCAGTGAATGGGTGGTTTGTACAAAAGTTTTGCATTACCTGCGAAACTTCCTCAGGTGTGGCTGTGATTTGAGGTGCTCTAGTACTTGGAGGTGTACTCGGCGTAGTACTAGGAGTAGTGGTGCTCGGAGTAGTAGTACTCGGAGTTGTTGTACTCGGAGTTGTTGTACTTGCTGCAACAGATGGATCGTATCCAGCTGTATATTCATCTAGGTTTGTGTAACCATCGCCGTCTAGGTCGCTTGCAGAGTCATCTGCCAAAGGATCTAGCCCGTAAGTTATTTCCCAAGCATCGTCCATACCGTCACCGTCTGTGTCTACAAGAGTTGGGTCTGTACCGTATGTATTTGTTTCTTCGTAATCTGTGATTCCGTCACTATCTGTGTCAGTTGTTGTGTCAACATCTGTAATATCTACAGAAGGATCAGTCCCAGCTGTATATTCCTCTAAGTTTGAATAACCGTCACCGTCCAGGTCGCTAGCAGAGTCATCTACTAAAGGATCTAGTCCGTAAGTTACTTCCCATCCGTCATCCATACCGTCACCGTCTGTATCTGCAAGGGAAGGGTCAGTTCCGTATGTATTTGTTTCTTCGTAATCGGAAAGTCCGTCACTGTCTGTGTCAGTTGCAGTGATTGTTACATAGTCGGTACAGGCTGTTCCCTGGCCATCGATGTATGCAGTGATTGTGTCACCGATTTCACCTTCAATGTAGCTATACTCAAGAGACACATTCCCTGCAAGAAGTAGTTGATTGATGCTTGTAGCACTATCACCATTTGCATCGATGAAAGTACTAGTTCCATCTGTTTCAACAATAATTGTTACTGTTGAGTCGACTCCTAAATCAGTTGCTGTTGCTAAATGAATATCTTGATCTGCAGAACCGTTAAGCGCTGCAAATGCGTTAGTAAGCCAGTTTGGTAGCCAGCTTGTTGGAGCTGCGTCGTTGTTAGTTAGGTCCAGTGCAATGAAGACTGGGATTGAGCTGAGTTGGTCAATTGGGTCTGTAGTTGCATCTAATGTATATGTGTTGCCAACTGTTCCGGTTGTGCCAAGAGTTAAGTCAAGGCTGTTACAAGTGTAGCCAGATCCGTCGGTTGTGTCGTCACCTGAATCGTAAGTGTCTGCCTCTGGAGCAGTGCCTTCGTCGGCATCGGTGCTTGTTCCGTCTGCTACCATTATGACTTCTTCAACCATTGTTGTGGTTGAGGCTGCTATTGTGCCAGTTACGGTTGTATATCCTCCTTTAGTTATTTGATAGAAGATTGTGTCTGCATCTATAAGACAGACATAGTAAGCTCCGCTATCTATTAGATTACATAGGTCGTCTGTTGAAGTTGAAGAGGTTCCTGCAGTAACTAGTGCATCTGTTGTTGCACCTAATTCATCAAGGGTATATATAGTGTATTTGAAATCTAATACCGATGTGGCAGGAGAGCTTGAGCTAGTTGTGTCTCCGGCGATGTCTGTGGAATCTGTGTTTATAATGTAACCAGGAGCGTCAATTTCGAAAGAATAAAGATCTGTAGGCTCTGATATTGTAAATAGGTAATAAGCACTTTCTTCGCTAAAGCTATTGACTACGCCAGTACCTGCGTTGGTTACTGTGAAATCAGTTTCAGCTAATCCAGTTATTAAGTTACCTTCTACGTCTTGAGCTACTAAGTAAATTTCTCCAGTTGTTGTGTCAACAGAAGATGAATAGCTGGTTGCGTCTAAGGGATCTGTTCCGTCTGTAATTTCTTGCCCATCATTGACACCATCACCGTCTGTGTCGACGAGAGTTGGGTCAGTGAAGTAAGTCATTAATTCGGCGTAATCTGTAAGTCCATCACTATCTGTGTCAGTTAGAGTTGGGTCTGTACCGTAAGTATATTCTTCTAAGTTTGTTAGACCGTCACCGTCTAGGTCGCCAAAAGCGTCCATTTCGTAAGTAGCATCATTTGACAAAGGATCAAATTCGTATGCTATTTCCCAGGCGTCGTCCATTCCGTCACCATCAGTGTCAGTTAGAGTTGGGTCTGTACCATATGTGTTTGTTTCTTCGTAATCCGTGATTCCATCGCCATCAGTGTCAGTTGTTGTGTCTGTATCAGCATCAGCACCTGCATCACTGGTTTCTTCTGCGATTGTTACGAAGTCAGTACAGGCGCTTTCTTGGCCTAGGATGTATGCGGTGATTGTGTTACCGATATCACCGCCTAAGTAACTGTATTCTAAGGAGGTGTCACCTTCCAAAAGGATGTATTCAATATATCCCATACCGTTAGTAGTTTCATCTGAAAACGCTCCGCCTCCGTCTGTTGTTACCTTAAGTGTTGTCCCAGTTTCTGGGTCGGATGTTGTTGCAAGGTGTATATCTTGATCTGCAGAACTGTTAAGCGCAGCGAATGCGTCAGTTAGCCAATTTGGTAGCCAGCTTGTTGTAGAGGTTTCATCAATGTCTAGGTTTAGTTCAATGAAAACTGAGATTGGTTCAAGTGGGTCAATTGCCCCTGCAGCTAATGTATATGTGTTGTCGACTGTTCCAGTTGTGCCAAGTGTTAGATCCAGGCTGTTACAAGTGTAGCTTGGAGTTGCCTCATCAGCATCTCCAGAGGTGTCTTCCGGGGCAGTTTCTGTTGAATCAGCAGCTCCGTCACCGTCTGCATCTACTTGCAATGTCACAGTTTCGCTTACTGTTGTTGAGCTATCTGCGCTCATTGTGCCAGTTACTGCTACATACCCCGTTGTAACTACTGAGTAGTTTATGGGGTTTATATCTTCTAAACATGCGTAATAAGTTCCGCTACTCATGTATGTACATTCCGTTTCTCTGCCAGTTGTTTCCCCGGCAGCAACTATTGCATCAGCAACTGTTGCGCCTGATTCATCAAGGACAGAGATTGTATATTTGTAACTTAGTGTTTGTGTGACAGGTGTGTCTTCATCTGCGTCAGTTGGTTCGATGTTTGTAATGTCTGAGCTGATGATATATCCTGGTACGTCAATTTCGAATGAATAAACGTCGCTGGCATCTGCTACTGTGAATGTGTAATGGCTACCTTCTTCTTGAACACTGTTTATTGCACTGTCGTTTTCACTAGTTACTGTGAAGTTTGAAGAATCTAATCCTGAAATGAATGTGCCTTCTACATCATAAAGTGCTAAGTAAATTGCACCTTCCACTGTTTCAGCTCCAGCCTCTCCGCTAGTAGTTTTCCCTTCGTCAGTAGTGTCTGGGCCTCTCGAATCCCATGAACCTTTGAGCAGATCTGTGTTGCTCATTGCAAAGGCAATTCCTCCTAGTACGATTAGGGCTGCTAGGGCGTAGAAAACTTTTTTCATTTTGTTTTGGTTTAGGTTTTTACGACTTCAAACTTTTGAAATCTTGTAATTATACCCCAAAAGAGCGACTTTTGCAAGTCTGTAAGCGGGGAAATGCTATTTAGTTCACGTGATGGCCACGCGATGGTCTACGCGATTTCTAATTGTAGAGGTGCCGCCAGGTTCGCTGAGCCACTGCAGCAGCTTCGGCGCGGGTGATGTTTTCGTAAGGGCGGAAGGTGTCATCGTGGTAGCCTTCAATGATTGCGTAGTCAGTTGCAACAGCCACGGCGTAATAAAACCAGTCGCTGGATGAGATGTCGCTGAAGTTCATGTTTGAGCGAGGGGTGCTGTAATCAATGATGTCTGCAATGTCCATAATCATGACAACTGCTTCTGACCGGGTGATTGGGTCGTTCGGGTGGAATGTTCCGTCGTCATAGCCAGAAACAAAGCCTTTGAATTTTGCGAATGTGACGTAGCGGTAATACCAAGAGTCGGTATCCACATCTGAAAAGTCGTAGCCTTGTTTTGGTTCAACAACGTAGCCCAAGTTGAGTAGTGAAATTTTTAGGAATTCGGCGCGGGTGATGTCGTCGTTCGGGTAAAAGTTGCGCTCGGAATGGCCTTCAATAACGCCTTGTTCGTAAAGGAAGCAGATTTCGTCGTCGCCCCAGTGTCCATCCACGTCAATAAATGGGTGCTCGCAGTTGGACTCAGTTGTGTATGCGGAGGCGAGGCTCGCCATTGCAAAGCTGCCAATCAGCAGGCTTGCTGTTAGTAGTGCGGTGATGAATTTTACTATGGATTTTTTAGGCATGGGGCAGGGGTTAAAGCGCGATCTTGCGATCTAAAGCAAACCTGTTCTTTCATATACTTTGGCCATGGTTTCCATTGCCAGTTTATGTGCTTTTTTTGCGCCGTCTCGCATGATGTCTTCTAGGTCGTTTGATTTAGCAAAGCGAGCTCGGTGGCTGCGTGCGTCTGCAAAATATTCCATGAGCCGCTCAAGCAAGGCTTTTTTTGCGTTGCCGTACCCGAATCCGCCGGCAGTGTATTTGTCCTTCAATTCCTCCAGCTCAGCTGAACTAGAAAATTGTTCATAAAGGTAGAGAATGGTGTCGTCTTTAATTGGCATTGGGTCCGCCAGGTCAATGCTGGCTGTTTTGATTCCCATAACCTGTTTTTTGATGGTTTCTTCGTCTTCAAAAATGCTAATTGTGTTGTTGTAACTCTTGCTCATTTTTTGCCCGTCTGTCCCGATTACAGTTGCAACTTCTTTTTCGATTTGTGGCTCTGGGAGTTTGAAAGTGTCGCCATAGAAATTGTTGAATTTTTCTGCAATGTCTCGGGCAATTTCTACGTGCTGTCTTTGGTCGCGACCGACTGGAACGATATCTGCGTTATAAATGAGAATGTCTGCAGCCATTAGGATTGGATATGTGAAAAGGCCCACATTCATGTCACGGCCGCCTTTTGTTTTGGCATCTTTCCACGCATGAGCACGTTCCAAAAGTCCCATTGGGCTGACTGTTGAGAGAATCCATTGGAGCTCTGAATGCTCGGGGACATCGCTTTGGTAAAAGAAAGTGACTTTGCTTGGGTCAAGGCCGAGGGCAAGGTAATCAAGCACCACACCTTTGCGATATTCCTTCATAAGGGCTGGGTCGCGGAGTGTTGTCAGGGCATGATAATCTGCGACAAAATAAAGGCACTCGTGGTCTTTATCTTGAAGTTCAATATGCTGCCTAATGGCACCTAAATAATTCCCGATGTGCGGACGTCCGCTAGGTTTTATACCTGATAAAACTCGCATTTTTTTGGCGTAAATGTTTATTGACTTCACAAGAAGTTATACCGTTTGTATGGGGTCTACGTCAATGCGCCAGCCGCTAAGCAGGGTTTGGGGGATTTCTTTCACGAGTTTGTGTGCGTTTTTTCCTTGGATGATTATGTGCCAGTGATATTTGTTGTTTATACGTGGGATTAGGGCAGGGGACATGAATAATTTGCACCGCTCGCTTGCCTCGAGTTTTTCATTGATTGGTTTTAATTCACTCATCAGTTTTGTTGCGCTTTGCAGGCAGATTGCTTTATCCGGATCTACGAATGCCAGTTTCACAATCTTTCCAAATGGCGGCAGTTCGTCTAGCTCCCGCGAACTAATTTCTTGTTCAAAGAAGCTATGGTAGTCATGTGTCCTGGCCATTTGGACGGCTGGATGACTTGGGCTGTATGTTTGAATTACAACTTGTCCTTGTTTTTTTCTACGTCCGGCGCGGCCAGCAACCTGAGTTAGGAGCTGGAAACTTCGTTCACCAGCGCGGAAATCTGGGATGTGCAAGCCAAGATCCGCCATAATTACGCCAACCAGTGAAACATTGGGAATGTCGAATCCTTTCCCAATCATTTGTGTGCCCACGAGGATGTCAATTTCCTGTTTGTGCAGTTTTTCATGTAGCTCTTTGAAGCTATCAACTTGGCTCATGGTGTCTTTGTCTGCGCGGCATATTTTTGCAGCTGGGAATAGTTTTTGCAGGTCAGATTCTACGCGTTGTGTGCCAATTCCAATATGCTTGATGCGTGGGCTTTTGCATTCTGGGCAGCACTCTGGCAATTTGCCAATTAGGCCGCAGTGGTGGCAAATCAAAGTCTGATGTTTGAATTTGCGTGCGTGATAGGTGAGTTTCACATCGCAGTTTTTGCAGCTGAGGGCTTCTCCGCAGTCACGGCATATTGTTGATGAAGCTGAACCGCGGCGGTTGAGAAAAAGTATAATTTGCTCGCCGGCCTTCAGCGCTGATCTAATTTTTTGTTCAAGCTTCCAACTGAGGATAGAAAAGTTTCCGCCACGCAGCTCGTCACGCATGTCTGCAATTTCAACTTCTGGCAGCAGAGTGCCGGAAATCCTTTCGTCTAGTGAATAGAGTTTGATGTCGCCTTCCTTTGCGTCCCACATGGTTTCAATGCTTGGGGTGGCTGAGCCAAAAATGACTTGGCAACCCGTTAGCTCGGCGATTTTTTTTGCGACAGCATGAGTTTGGTAACGTGGACTTTGATCCTGTTTGTAGGTCCACTCATGTTCCTCGTCCATAATTATGAGGCCGAGATTTTTGAATGGAGAGAAGATTGCGGACCTTGAGCCGATGACTAACTGCGTTTCGCCAGATTTGATTTTACGCCAATGCTCGGCGCGTTTGCCGTCGCTGATTTTGCTGTGTATCACTGTAATCCCAGGGAAACTTCCCTCAAAATATTTTACAAGCTGAGGTGTGAGGGAGATTTCGGGCACTAGCAGGAGCGCCTGTTTTGGAGAGTCTTTGGTGCTTGCGGTATTGCCGAGCACATGTTGAATAACTTTTTTATACACCTCGGTTTTGCCTGAGCCAGTGATTCCGTGGATTAAAGAAAACTGTGGTTTGTCCTTAATTATTGAGCTGACAATCTTTTCCTGGTCAGGTGTGAGGGTATGATTTTGTGCTTTGCTAAGGGTTTTTTCCTTGCTAGCTATTTTTTGTTTTCGTTTTGGTGCACGCCAAATATGTTTTGGCAGCATCATCTTAATTGCGTCATATTTTGAACAAAAATAGTATTCACAAATCCAGTCAGCAAGTTTGAGCTGCCAATCGGCTAGCAGCAATGATGCTTCAAGAACCTGTATAATTGTCTTTGTCTGGAATTCGGGACGTTCTTTGTGCAAGCGCAAAACTATGCCGGCTTTTTCCCCGCGTTGAAAAGGTACCAACACGCCACTGCCTTCCTTTAAGCTTAAATCGCTGGGAACTTCGTAAGTGAAGCCCTCCTGTTTTCTTGAATATGCGTGGTCAATTAGAACGTCTGCGTACATGACTGATTTTTTGTTAATTGGGTGTGCAAACATAGCACGGTTTGGGCGCTTTTGCATAAAACTGTAAATCGTGATTTAATCTTGTAGCAACATAAACCACGCTTCTATGTTTAAATCTCGTCACATTTTTCTTGCCCTTTTGGTAAATCTGCTTGTTTTTACTGCGGCGGCTTCTGCAGTTACGTTTGAAACAGAAATGCAGAGCGGTCTTATTAAGCAGCGATCTATTTCAACTGAGCATTTCAGGGTTGAATTCTCTGGGCTGATTGCGAATCAGGTTGATTCTGATGGCGATGGTATTCCGAATATTGTTGAGAATGTAGCCGAGTATGCGGAGGAAAGTTGGGATTCTATAATTGACGATTTGAGTTATGAGGAGCCAATTGAAGATAGCAGTCACAAGGTGATTATCATTCTTGATGACAGGGATGAATATTTGTCTTCAGGTGCGCTTGGGGTGACTAGTCTTTTGACAAATGGCGAACCATATATTGCTATTGATCCGTGGATGGATGATGATTATATCAAAATTACGGTTGCTCATGAATTTTTCCATGCGGTGCAATTTGGTTATGACGAGGGCTTTGCTTACACCTACCAAGGAATAAACTGGGCGGAAGCTACGGCTGTTTGGGCTGAGGACGTTGTTTATAATAGTGTTGACGATTACGTTTATTACCTGCCGGACTTTTATGATTATCCGGATTATTCAATTTTTGCCTCTATTGTTCCGAGTGGAACTTATTTTGAGTATGCCTTGAATATTTGGCCAAAGTTTTTGTCTGAGTACTATAGTGTGAATACCATTCGTTATGTTTGGGAGGAGTATTTTGAATCCAGTGAGGATTTTGATAGTGATTTCAAGGTTTATGAGGCAGTTTCTGACATTGTGGACAATCGCTACCATGATGACCTTGAGGACGTATACAAAGACTTTACGCTTTGGAATTTGGACATGGATATGTATGAAGAAGGTGAGGAGTATCCGGAACTTTTGATTATTGAAACGGAGCAGGATGAATATGTGTTAATTGATGAATATTATGCGCCTGCGCTTTACGGTGCAAATTATCTTTATTTTGATAATGACGGTAATGATGACATCTTTTATTTTCACGTCGTAAAGACGGACGGAGTTAGTTACTATTTGACGCTTGTGCCTTATGACAATGGCAGCGCAGATCTTTCCAAGGCAGAGTCGGTTTTGATTGGGCAGGATGAGGATTTGGATTATTATATGGAGCTTGATGGTCTTTCTGGCGATGACGCTGTGATTGCGGTTGTTTCTCCACTTGAAGGGGATTTCAGCGGGGATGGCGATGGCTACACTTTTGATGAAGGTTATTTGTATTATTATCTTGGGGAGTTTGGTGAAGAGCCTGAGGAGGATGTGAGCTCTGGTTCGGATGTTGAAGTGGAAGAAAGTGGTGAAAAGGAAGGTGAGGAGGTTGGTGATGAAGTTCGTGTTTATGAAGGGCTTTCACTGAGCATTCTTGAGTATGATGAGGACAGTGTAACTTTTTCATGGAACAGGTTGAGTGACAATGATATTGTGGGTTATGAACTTTGGTATGGAACTGATAGTGAGACTTATGACAGTGTGAAAGAGATTGACCGCGCTTATACGACTTTTTCCTCTGTAACAGGTTTGACGGAGGGGCAGGATTACTACTTTCAGTTGTTTGCTGTGGATGAAGATGGAGATCAGGTGGATAATGAAAGCACTGAGATTGTTGTGACCCCAGAAGGGTGGCTGTTTACGGATTTGTCATATTTGGACGAATACTATGATGCGGTGACAGCTTTAGTTGATGAGGGGATTTTTGAAGGTTATCCAGATGGAAGTTTTCAGGCAGATGGAGATATTAATCGTGCGGAACTTTTGAAGATTTTGATTGAAGGTCAGGAGTTGAATCCAAATGAGGCAGTTTATAAGGATTGTTTCCCAGATGTTGGGACAGATTGGTATGCCAAATACGTGTGTTATGCGGCTGATCAAGGGTGGGTTGGCGGTTATCCAGACGGTTATTTCCGCCCAGGGAATACGGTAAATAAGGTGGAGGCTTTGAAAATTTTGTTTAATGTTTATGAGGCAGGATATGTTGAAGGTGCTGTAGTCGCAGAGCTACCTTATCCAGATGTGGCTTTGGACGCTTGGTACTCAATTTTTGTTTGGTATGCGGCGAACCTCGGAATTTTGAGTGAGGATTCAGGTAGCAATTTTAATGCCGAAAATGGCCGTACTCGTGGCGAAATGTCCCAAGAGCTTTACAGGTACTTGGTTGTACTTGGTTTGTTGAATGAGTAGAGCTTTCTTAAGTTCATGTTAATTCACGCACGGTGAATCTGGCGATGGGCATGTGCAGTTTTCTGCGTGTGGGAACACTCCATCATCTTGAAGTCCGTCATTTAGATACGCGATATCTTTTTTTGTTAGCATCTCTTTTTCTAGGCTTTTTGCGTATTCAAAGGCAAAGTTAAAGATTGATCGTTGGGTATTTGCAATGTGATTGTTTTGGATGATGACACCAATATTGTCATCGTGAGATATGATGGCGATTTTGTCATCGTAAATGTTGATTTCATTGTCGAATGGAAATTTGTCTTTGGGGATTGTGTAGATAGTACGAATTTCCTTGATGCCGCTTTTTTTGAATCCGAGTGCGGTTTTGTCATGACAAAAAATTCCTCGGAGAGAAATCTGTTTTTTGATCTTCTTCTTGATGTATTTTGGATAGTAATCCTCGAGGATTGTATTTGTTGCGAGCGTTATGTCAGCCCAGCAAAGCAGCTCCGTGGAACTTGTCAGGGTATCTTCCATGATTTGGATGAGGCCGGTTTTGCCTTTGAAGACTGACATATGTGGTGTTGCATATTGTTTGTGTAGAGCGTTAAGTTCAGGCAATGCATTACTGAGTTTTTCTATAGAATTACGCAATTCTATATATTTGTTTTGTTCTTGTTCCAAAAAAAGCTTTGAGTCTACAGCTTTAAAGTATAAATGGCCGTCTCTTTTTACGCTGCTGATGAGACCTTTGTTTTGAAGTTTTTCCAGTATTGCGTAAGTGTTTGAACGTTTAACATTTGCTTGTCTTGAGATCGCGCTAGGTATAGATTCTTGAAATTCTAAAACGATTATGTAAATTTTCGCTTCATTTTCACTAAAGCCTATGTCTTGAAGGATTTGTATGAGATGTGTTTTCGCTAACATGACTTATGTGGTTTGATTGGTAAGTGTTTATGGTATCATTATTGTTTTATTGCAACAAATAAAACTGGAAATGGCTGTTTCCAGTATGTGACAACACTTCTTTTGAATTTGGTACGCCCGACAGGATTCGAACCTGTAACCCTCGGTTCCGAAGACCGATGCTCTATCCAGTTGAGCCACGGGCGCATAATTGATGTGTTTTTGCCGGGTCATCTTAGCATTTGGCCCTTAGATAAGGAAGGCAAATTTGCATAAAGATGAACCCGCGGCGCAGCCGCGGGTTCATTCCGTTTCTGTTCAGGACGCTGCGCGTCCGGAATAATTTTCATTAGTTTTTACTTGTTCGCCTTGTCATTCCACCAAACTAGTAGTGGGCTCGCTACAAAGATTGAAGAGTAAGTTCCGGCAATAATACCAATTGTGAGGGCTAGGACAAACATTCGGATGCTGTCTGCGCCGAGAATTAGTAGTGCCACAACTGTAATCAAAGTTGAAATAGATGTATTGAGTGAGCGCGCCATTGTCTGGTTGAGGGCTTTGTTTGTAGTTGCAGCTAAATCTTCATCTGCGCTGCGGAAGTGTAGGTTTTCACGTACACGGTCGAATACCACAATTGTGTCATGCACAGAGAACCCCATGATTGTTAGAAGCGCTGTGATGAACAGTGCATCAATTTCTATCCCAGCAAAGCGGCCTAAAAGGACGAATACGCCGAGTACAATGAGGACATCGTGGACTAGGGCAGCAATTGCACACATTCCAAATCTCCAAGGACTAACTTCTTTAGGGATTCTGCGGAATGCGAATGAAATATAAAGCACAATCATGATGAGCGTTATGAATAGCGCAACGATTGCTTTTTGCTTCAGAGTTTCACCGATTGTTGGCCCCACGGTTGTGAATCGGATTTCTTCCGCTGAACCGAAGTTTTCTGTGAGCTTGGCCATGATTGCATCATGCTCGCTTTCAGAAACGTGTTTTAGCCTTGCGATGAAGGTTCCTTGATTTGTTGAAACGATTTGTGGTGTTCCAAAATCTGTGAGAGTAACTTCAGGGGTAGCAGCTGGCTCGGCTGTGATTTCTTCGCCGTCGAGGATTGCAGTAACTCCTTCAGTGGTTGCAGTTTCAGTTGCGACTTCAGTCGCAGCTTCATTTACCATGATGGACTCCATCTCTAGAGCTTGGGCTGCCTGCATTTCTTCTTCAACTGAGTAAAGGACGTCACTTACACCTTCTATAGTTGCTTCTTCTGATCCGAGTTGTACTTCAAGCAGAGTTCCTCCTGTGAAGTCGAGGCCAAGGTTGAGGCCAAAAATCAGAGTCACAATGATTGATGCTGTTAGCAATGTCCCGGAGAAAATTGCCCAAATACGGGTGTTTTTAATGATTTGCAGTGGGTTCTTGCGAGCAATGCGAGGCTTACCAAAGAGCCAAAGTTTTTTGCTTAGCTTAGTGCTTTCTGCAAAGTGCAACATTGTGCGAGTTAGCATGATGGCACTGAACATTGAAAGCAGGATACCAAGTGCAAGGTTGAGTGCGAATCCACGGATGATTGAGCTTCCAAAGTAGAAGAGAATTCCACATGTAATTAATGAAGAGAAGTTTGAGTCGCGGATTGAATCCCATGCTCGGTTGAACCCGTCATCAATTGAATCCTTCAGGCTTTTCCCGCTAGCTAGCTCTTCCTTTGTTCTTTCAAAAATAAGTACGTTTGCGTCCACGGCCATACCAATCGAAAGGATCACACCAGCGATACCTGCAAGTGTGAGCGTGATTTTGCTGGTCAGAACGAAAGTCACAAAGAACAGAACCACACACGCGAGGAGGAATGATATGAATTTCTCACCGCCTGAATCCTTGTTTTTCAGGATGAGGTGGGTGAGGTATGAGAACAGCGCTAGTCCCGCAATTAGGGCGATGCCGGTTGGCATTGAAATCTTGATTGCGAAGATCAAAAGTATTGAGTAAATAGCGAGTGCTACTGTTGCGATTAGACCTGGCAGACGGTAGTAAAACAGCATGTACAGCGCTAGGATTGCGAGGCCAATTAGACCTGCGTTAAGGCTGGTGCTGAGGGCCGCTTCACCAAGTGTTGCAGAGATTGTGTATTGTCCAACGAGCTCGATTGGGGCAGGGATTGCACCAGTGTTGAGGTCGCGGGCTAGGGTTTGTGCCTCTTCAAGTGAGAAGTTACCTGTTATTTGTGCGTTCCCGCCAGCAATTGTTTGCTGTACGTTTGGTGCGGAAATCAGATTTCCACCTACAAAGATCGCGATTCTTTTGCCTACATTTGCTTCTGTTAATTCTTCAAAAAGGTCTGCGCCTTCATCATTGAATACGATGCTGACGTATGGTTGGTATGCGTCGTTAAGTTGTACGTCTGCGTGCTTGAAGTGTTCACCTGTTAGCACTGCTTCTTCCTTCCATGGGTCTGGAGTTGTGCTATATACAATTTTGTTTAGGGAAATAGTTGTGACTTCTAGAGTTTCACTTTCACCGCCAATTTTGGCGTATGTCTGGATGATGTGGTAACCGAATTCAGTTTCTATTAGGCCTGAGATTTCATCGATTCCAAGTGAGAATGCTGAATCCTCAAAAGCTTGAGTCATCATGCCACGTCCAAATTCACCAAGGTCGCCGCCCTGTGCGCCGCTACCTGTGTCATCTGAATGTTCACCAGCCAAGTCTTCCATTAATTCACCTGCAGTCATGCGAGCTGAAAGCTCGTTTGCGAGTGTTTGGGCTTCATCTTGGGTTCGTGTTGCAGTGCTGCGCTCAGCGCCTTCGTATGCAATTAAAATGTGCCTTGCACTTACTTTTTCTTCGGTCGATGTTTCTTCGCTTGTAGTTTGCTTGTCTGTGATTTGAACAACGGCCATTCCTTGTGATTCTGTAAGGATGCCATCTTCTGTCATGACGTACCCCTCGTTAATTTCAAATGGTGCAAGAACTGCGCCAATGCCTTTACCTTCGATTGCTGTTTGCAGGTCTTCTGAGAGAGTACTTACATCTTGCAGCTCGATTGTTTGCCAAGTTGCGCCCATTCCGTAATTTGCTGAGTCTGTTTCTGCTAGCTCTTCAAAATTTCCTCCTGCGAGGATTGCGTTATAAAAAGTAGTTGCTTGCCCAGTTGCTTCTGCCACTTTGTCGCCGCTTGGCTCTGTGTTTTCTTCGCGGAATTCAAGTTGGATTGTTTTACCAACAGTTTCCTTTGCTTCTTCAATTTCTGTGATACCTGCGAGTTCAACAATAATATGGTATTCGTCCGCTACGCTTGAAACGTAAATGTTTGGCTCGGAGACGCCGAGGCCATCAACACGTTTGCGAATTACCTCCTGCACACCTTCAACGATTTGTGCTTGGTCGGCAGCCTCTACGCTTGAGAGGTCCATTTTGTAATCAAGCTGAGTTCCACCTTTAAGGTCGAGTCCGAGCTTGAGATCTAAGGCGGTGTCAGCGTATGCGAGAGCACCGGCAAGGATAAGGATTAACAGGATTTTACCTGCAAGGATCTTTTTGATTGTTGACATTTGCGAAGGGTTAAATTTGCGGAGAAATTATACGGCGATTTTGCGCGAATACAAGCCACATACAAGGTGTTTGCTTGGCAGAGCAATGAAATGTTGCATGGCTGTGCTTTATTGTGATAGGATTGGCGCCTTGCTTTAATTTCTACTTTATTAGAAAAATTTTATGAAAACACCTAGAGCTTTGCTTGCAGTTCCACTAGTGCTTAGTTCATGTTTGAACGGGCCTACACCAGGTTTGGAGCATTTGCCGAGACCGATTCCTGGGCCTGAATCTACTCAAGATTTGTTGTGGCCAGAGGAGCAAATTGTGCCAGACGAACAAGAGGCTTGTGATACTGGTGCCATGACTGCTGCAGTTGGGGAAAGCAGACCGATTGTTGAAGGGGAAATTATGCAGTCTTATGTGAAGTGGCTTGTTGAGGGGATTGCTTGTAATGCAAATGAGGTTTTGGCAGCTGAAGATGAGTGTTGCCCTGAAGTAGATAAAAGGTTAATTGTTAGTACTGCATTTATTGGTGAAGTTTTTAATGGGGCTTTAAGCTCGGTTGTGAATTCATGCGGTGCAGAAATGACTGCAGATGGTAGGAGTCCATGGTTCTCTGCCGCTGATGTGATTGAGCATGGTGTTGTCTTGCAAGGAGGGCAGTTTGGCTGTTTGGTAGATTTTGCTGTTGAGTTTGATAATGCTTGCAAGGTACGAGCTTTTGATTGCGAATTTTCACTTGGTCATGATTCAGAAGAACAGCAGCTTATGTTTTCAATGGAATATGCACCTGAGGGTTTAGGTCAGGAGCTTGGAGATTATCCTTGTGTAAGTAGTGAGTAGCTTTTAGAGCTTGTTTACTCGTCCGCGAGTTTTGCGTCCAGTTCAAAATCATTGCCTTTTCCGCTGCGGCCGTAGTCGTCAGCGAGTTTTACAACATCATCCAGGTCGGATGTGGATACTTCTACAATTTCCACGTCAGTGATTCCCTCTGCACGATGAATTGTGCCAGGGAGGATGTCGAGTTTGTCGCCAGGCTGCAGGATGATTTCCTCAAGCGCATCTTCAGATGGCCCGACTAAGAAGCGGCAGCTTCCTTTTAGCAGGTATTGAGTTTCTTTTTTGCGTTCGTGGTATTGCAGGGAATAGCGGTGTCCTTTTTTGATGTGCAGGATTTTGCCTGCGAATTCAGGTTGGTCTGCGAACCAAATTTCCTTACCCCACGGTTTTGTGATTTCTTTGGCCTTTCTTTGATTATCTTGATTATCCATTTTTCTTGTTTAAGAATTTTTTAAGGTCGCTGCTTTGGTCTATTGGCATGATGAGCGTTTGCCCTTCGTATTGAACAACAATTGTGTTCGTAATGCCGAAAAGATTTAACTCAGCGTCAGGATTTTCAGATTGATTGTAAATTAAATTGCCGTGTGAATCCAATTGCACCACGCGGCCTTTGATGACGTTTGCCTTGGGTTGGGCAGCAAGTTCTTCATGCAAGGAGGCCCAGGTCCCAATGTCGCTCCAACCGAGGTCGGCAGGGATTATGCGTACATCCGCCGGATCTACTTTTTCCATGATTCCGTAGTCGATTGAGATTTTTTCGCAAAGAGGGTAGTGGTCTTTTATGTCGCCGCCTTCCTGAATTTTCTTCAGCTCGGCGTGAGTTTGAGGCAGGTGTTTTGCAAATTCTTGAAGGATGCGATCAACGCGCCAAACGTAAAAGCCAGTGTTCCAAAGGTAATCGCCCGAACTAATAAATTGTTCAGCGGTCGCGAGGTCAGGTTTTTCCTTGAATTCTTTGAACTCGTGGATTTCAACGCCGTCACGGTCTGTGAGTTTTGCACCGATGCGGACGTAGCCCAAATTGGTGTTTGGTGTTTTAGCGTGAACTTCAATTATGTTGAGAGTGTTTTCTTCGGCTGCAAGTGCAGCGGTAACCTTGAGCTTATGTGCAAATTCTTCTTCGTCTTTAACCAAGTGGTCTGCGTAAACCACGGCCATTACGGCCTCAGGGTCGCGGGCGGCAATCATGCTTGCGGCCAGGCCAATACAGGGCGCGGTGTCACGCATTGCAGGCTCGGCGATGATATTTTCTTCTGGCACTTGCGGGAGTTGTTCGCGCACAAAATGTACGTACTCGGCGTTCGTACTGATGAAAATGTCTTCAGGATCAAGGAAAGAAACGCGCTCAAAAGTTTCCTGCAGCATGGTTTTTTCAGATACCAAAGATTGGAACTGCTTGGGCTTTTCCTTCGTGCTCATGGGCCAGAGCCTTGTGCCAGCTCCGCCTGCGAGAATTACGACTTTTAGATTGTGAGATACCATGTAAGTAATTGTTCACCGTAAAAGAAGGCTATCATGGTTCCGACTACAAGAAAAGGGCCAAGAGGGAGGGCTGTTTTGCGGTCAGCTTTGCCAATTGCCATGAGGAAGAGGCTGATGAGGCTTCCAAAAATATATGAAATTACAATTGCGAGTAAGGTGAGGTGCCATCCGAGCATGAGCCCCATGAACGCACCAATGCGCATATCGCCGGAGCCTATCCATTTGCCGCGTGATGCTAGCCATTGAAGGCCAAAAAATGCGAATCCAATTCCGCCGCCAATCAGTGCATCTATCGGGTTACCGATGAAGCAACTAGCGATGAATGCAAAAATGATTCCGGGAAGCATGACGCCGTCGTGGATTTCTTTGAAACGGAGGTCATAAAATGCAATGAACAGGAGGACTGTGAAGAGTCCAGCTTGCCAGGCCCAAATGCTCCAGCTTCCTGCATAAAAAGTGAGGAGGCCAAACAAGGCTGCTGATGTGAGTTCAATTGCAGGGTACCAAAAGGAGAATCGTTTTTGACAGTGGCGGCAACGTCCGCGCAGCATAACAAAACTGAGCACGGGTATGAGGTCTGTTACTTTTAATACGGTTTTGCAGATGCCGCATTGGGATCTTCCAAAGAATATTCCGCCTTCTCCGTAGTGGAGGCGGGGGATGAGCATGCTCAAAAAGCTTCCTATGATTAGGCCGATTATTGCGGCCCCAAAAAAGAAAAATAAGTCCATTATTGCGTGGTGGTTAGTGCATTATATTTTTCAGCTGCCATGCGTCCGATGTCGTCGTCGGGGGAGGCTAGCTCGTGCGCGAGTTTATATGAGTTTTTGGCTTCGTCTATGGCGCCGTTTGTTTCCTGAATGCGACCCTTATTGTAGTGGGCTGCGGCGAGGTATGGATTTAAGGAAATTGCTTCGTCCAAGGAGGCTATTGCGGCTGTAAGGTCGCCGCTTTCTAGCTGAGTCCAACCGAGTAGATTGTGGCTCATGGCTTCGCTTGGGAAGCTTGAAACCGCTTCTGTAGAGAGGCTGAGTGCGCGCTCCAAGTCCTGCATAATTTCAATTGATATCCAGATTGGTTTTACAAAGTCGGAAACGCTTTGACGGTCAATATCCAAAAGATATTCGTATGCTGCTAGCGAATCTTCATATTCATCTGCAAAAGCATAACATTCAGCGAGCTTTTGATAAATTTCATTTTCTGGCTGGAAGCCGTAAAGCAGCGCGAGTTCAAATGCGCTGATTGCTTCGTCGTATTCTTCCTGCATGTAGTGGCTCATCCCGAGGAAATAATGTATTTCTGTCTTCACGGAGTCCAGTTTTTTAGCCTGCTTAAATGCGTCTTCGGCGTCCTGATATTCTTTGGTTTTGAGTTTTGAGTAACCAAGCAAAATCCACACATCGCGGTAATCATTTTTTTCGTTAAGAATTTGTGTGGTCAGTTCTTCTGCGATTTCATATTCGTCTTTATCTACCAGCGTTTTTGCAATTAGCGCCTTGAGGTAGATTTCCTGACCCTCTTGTTGGGCTTGGTAGGAGGAAAAGGCGTTTCTGAATTCAGTTGAGCCGGAGTTTTCAAAATGCTTTTCGGCGGAATTGAGATCGTCTTCCAAAGTTGCCATTATTCCTTTGTACAGGGCAACGCTTGGGTTTTCATCAGGGAGCTCCGTGAGAATGGCGGACGCGTCCTGGAATTGTTTGTTTCGCATCAAGGCGATTGCATAATTGAGCTTGTATGCAACGTTTTCTGGATCGAGATTCATTGCACTTGCGAATTGGGTAGTTGCTTTATCATTTTCACCGAGTTTGAGGTAGGCGTTACCGAGCTTCACGTATGCCGCCGGATTTTCCGGCTGAATGTTGATTGCGTAAGCGTACTCGGAGGCGGCCATGGTGTAATATCCGGCGTCCAGCAAGCTGTTTCCTTTTGCCACGCGAGTTTCATAATCAAGTGGAGCTATAATATCCTGAATGCTAGGCGCACCGGGTGAAAGCAGGTCAGCGGCGCTGTAATCTGCCGCAAGTTTAAAAGAGAAAATTGCAATTCCAAACAGAAGAACCATGCTGAGCGCAACGACTCCAATCTGGACAAAGCTACTTTCTTTTTTCATGATTTTACGTGGATCATTGGCGGATTCGCGAATCGCGAATTTCTACTGCCATCTTAATTCAGAACTAAGGCTGAGGGCAAGGCTGACTGCATCAGCGGCATCGTCAGGTTTGGGGGCCTCGTCCAAACCGAGTTCAATGCAGACCATTTTTTGGATTGCCTTTTTGTCCGCATTGCCGTCTCCTGTTAATGCCAGCTTCATTGCGCTGGGCGTGTACTCGTAGATTTTGAGCGCAGCATTTTCAAGGGCAAGCATAATTACGCCGCGCGCTTGCGCAACCTGAATCCCGGTGGAAACATTCTTTGAGAAAAATATTTGTTCAACAGCGCAAGAATCTGGCTTGTACTCGTGGATAAGTGCAGTTATGTCGTCGTAAATTTCCTTTAGGCGAATGGGGTCGGGAGTGCCTGCAGCGGTTTTGATTACACCAACTGAAATCAGTTCTTTTTCGCGGCCGTCCGTATCAAGTACGGCAAAACCAACAGTTGCAAGTCCGGGGTCAATTCCTAATATACGCATGGGGGTATTTTAACCTTTCCGCAGAGCTAAAGAAACTTGATTTAAATGGATTTGGTGTGATAGAATTGCGTACTAAATTTAGGTACATTCAGCCCTGAAGTGCACCACTAGGGTGTGAATAAAGTGGAGATAAAAGGTTTTCTTGGGACATAATTTCATAAGGGGTTTTGTAATTCAAGCATTTGCGTGGAGTGTGGTTCAGCCAATCCTCAATTTTTTGTATTTGTTTCTCGCTGTAGTCAGCAATGTTAGCTCCTTTAGGAATGAATCTGCGTATGCGCAGATTCACATTCTCAACGGCTCCTTTCTGCCACGAAGCATACGCATCACAGAAGAAAACGAGCAGATGAAGACGTTCATGCCACTTGTTCTCAATCCCGTTGTCCAAGGTTAGAGAGCTAATTTTGGTAAAGCTTTTCATGCTCTTTCTAAGAGCTCTGTTTGTAGTCTCTGGTTTCAGGTTAGAAAGCTTTTTCAGCTTCACAAACCTGGACTTTCTCTCCACCACAACGTTAAGGGAAACAGAGCCATACTTCTTTCCAGAAACAACAGTATCTGCCTCAAAATGGCCAAACTCATGCCTTTCATTGGCGGCCAAAGGCCGCTCATGAATGCTAATCCTGTTAGGGATCATTTCACGCTTAGTCTTCTTGCCTCTTCTTCGTTTCTTTCTGTACTGTTTACTCGGTAAATACTGGCAATATGCTTGTCCATAAGCGCTATACAGCCATTTGTAAATACCTTCCCGGCTCACATACGGGAGGTGATGATCCACCTCCTTGAGTCTTCCTGCTATTTGCTCGGGCGTTAGCCCGAGCTTAAGAGAGCGCTTAACGTACAGTTCTAGCTCTGTACAATCTGCAATCTTCATACCCTGGTATTTTGAGTACTTTCGTTTTCTGTATGCCTTATGGTGAGCTTTATATGGATCATATTCACCATTAGTACTGTTCTCCTTAATCTCACGACCAATACTTGTATGACTCCTTCCAATAGCTATTCCAATCTGGCGATTGGAATAGCCTTTCTTAAGAAGAATGCTGAGTTCAAGCCTGTCTGAGAGTGTGTAATGTGTGTAGTTTTTCATGCTGCCTAGGTTAGACCTCTAGGTGGTGCACTTCAAACGTGAATGGAGG
>Ga0208904_1000833_pt1 | contig 22900 bp, 25 predicted proteins | sample AntAceMetag02UKB_FD_184774 | JGI IMG/M metagenome (GOLD analysis project Ga0208904, IMG submission 184774) | Saline lake microbial communities from Ace Lake, Antarctica - Antarctic Ace Lake Metagenome 02UKB (SPAdes) (version 2) | ecosystem: Environmental > Aquatic > Non-marine Saline and...
TGTTGGTGTTGGTTTCGGTTTCTGTTTCCCCTCCCAAATACCTTTGAGTGTGTTGTCGTCTATCTTGTAGCCATAATCGTTTTGTTTCTTTCCGTCTGATAATTGTTTGGTCTGTGGTCTAGTTGTATCTGCCAAATCTCTTGAATCTCCAGTCCAACCCATTGTGGTTTCTTCTGTTCCTTCCAACTCTGGTGCAAATGGTTTTGCTTCACCACCAACTGATTGTCCTTTAATATTTGCAAATTGGTTCTTTGTAACTAGATATGTCTGACCGTCTTGTAATAAAATCTTGCCATCCTTCATTTCATAAGGTGTAAGTTTCTCGCCCTCTGGTATTAGGACTTTATTGCCCGCAACATCTTTTGCAGGTACGTCTCGTTTCAGCTTGATGTTAGGATGTGTCTTCATTATATCGTCCGCTGTCATTCCCTTTGTACCACGAAGCACCTCAATATCTTTATCATCAATCTTATAGCTCACATCGCTATCTTCAACAATATCATAGTCTTTATACGCTTTCTTGAAATCTTCGAAGTTATCGTATTCTTTCTTCTTTATTTCAAGCTCTTGCATTGATATTGTCTTTGCTTCTGTTTCAGTTGTCTTTTCCTTTACTGGCTTTTTAAGGTATTTATCTATGTTGAGTTCTGGTTTGGGTTTGGTGTCGATTGGTGCTTCAATGGTCAAACCCTCTTCAGCTGGTGGAGTTTGTGTTTTTTCTGGTTGTTTATAGTCAACACTAAAATCATCGTCAATATCCACACTGGATAATTTGCTTGAATTTACTACATCAATTAAAACATTCATTCCAGCACCACCTAATGCACCTCCAAAACCAGCCATTGCTAACCTTATGTTGGCCTCACTCCAATTTAAGTCTTCTCTAAATGTGTTTTCTAATAATAACGAAACGGTTTCTTGCGACACTTCAGTACTAGCCTCTATTCCAGCTGATAATAAATAACCAGAAACACGTCTTAGTAAGCCCTGTGATATTTTACTAACAACTTTTTTGTTCATCAGCTTAGCTGGCAAAACGCGCTCTAAAACAGTAGCTGCAACGCCACTTAGAAGCCCTAGGCCTGTAGCATCATCAAAATCAACGCCATATTTCATTGCAGTTGTTTTCATATCGTCAGCTGCCGCACCTCCAAATAAAGCAGCACCAACTGTCGGTCCGGCAACTACAAAAGTAGCTATGCTAGACGCTATGTCCGGGCCTAACTCAAATATAGTTTCACCGATATGTTCTGGTGTGAACCGCTCAACAGCAGAAGCATTTTCCCACTTTTTAGTTGGTTGATAGATTCGTTTATCTCGTATTTTTGTTAAAAAATCTTTTGCTTTTTGTACTGGCATTTGTTTTTCGTTCTTAATAAAGAACTTTTCCCAATCATCTCGTCTTTGTTTTACTTTATCCTTCATGTTACTAGTCTCTTCTTCTGTTCGGTATCTATTACCAAAAACTCCGTCACCACCTTCTTGTATTTCAATAACTCTATCACCAACTCTTTTTATAGATGTATCAATAAGAAAATCCAATGTACTTGTCACAGTTTGTGCAATGCTCAAAGTAAATTTTGATGTTGCTATTAGAGTCTTTGCAGCCCAACCCCTATCATCTGTCTTGGACGATATTTGTTCTTCTGCTGGGCCAGAATAAGCGTCGTCTTGTTGATATTCCTCTATCTTTCTCTTTGCACCACCCCAAAAATCCTTGAATTTATCAAAAAAACTATCTTCTTCACCAAGAAATCTTTTTGCAACGTCTGGTTTTTTGTAATTAAGTATAGCCAATCTTGCAGCACCAAGCCCGATTTCACCATTTCGATATTTTTCAATTGCCTTTTTCTCTATGTCGTATTTACCACCTTGACGCGTTGCGTATTGACTGGCTTTACGGTCATTCATAGTAACAACATCACGAACAGCTTGAATAAGCGACTTGCTGTTCTGTAACGGCTGCTGGTTCTCTTCAGCATCTGTTCCACCTAAAAATATAGAAATTATATGATCAATTTCTTTTTCTGTATCACTGAATGTTCCACCACGCATTTCATTCTTAGCAGTAGTTGAGGTTTCTCTTGAGCTACGATATGGCTCTAATTCCTTTGAGCTTAGACCACTAACACCACGATAAGAACCACCACCCATATAATCAGGTACTTGATAAACCTTGCTTTGTGACTCACTAGACGGTGTCCCCTTATTCAAATACTTACTAACGTCTAGTGATGTTCTTTGGAGTTTACTATCACCTTGTTTTAAATACTTGTCTATGTTTAAAGTCATAATTATTTTACAAAATTTGTTTTACCTAATAAGTCGTCTAATAATAATCTACCGTCAGAATATTCTTCGCTTTGGGCTGCTAATGCGTCTAAGTCATCTTTGTATATTCTGTATATCCTTGAATGTGCCTCCTCCCAATCAATTTCTTCTTCTGCTAGATTCTTTATTGTTTCGGACATGTAATCATCGAATTCGGTCTGATATTTAACCTCTGGGTTTTCTACCTTGCCCGAAACGAAGTCTGGCTTGATGTTTCCACGATAGAACCCGTTTACTGACTTGTCTGTTATATTTATTGATCTAGTATTGGAAACTTGACCAGCTGCACCGAAATTACTTTCAGTTAATGTCATTATGCCGGTTTCTGGATCGTATGAATTGATTACTGAAACATGGCCATACGGTTCAGCTGCAGAGCCTGGCACTGACTGTATTACAACATCACCGATTTGTGGTGGCGACTGTTCTGGATCAGTTCCAATATTAGGATCGATTTGTGCGTTTTTCTCCTCCATTGTATTTAAGCCATATGGATATGTTGAAATAATATTATGTACGAACGCACCACATTCACCGCCATGACTACCGTCTGCATATGCACTTGAGATTGTATTACCAATCTTTGTAAGCGCCGCATCGCTATAAGCTGGTGGTTGTCCCTTACCTTTGATACCAAGATTGATCTTCTCGATTGTACCGTCAGAATTTTGTCGGATTGCGTATTGGATACCAGTCTTGCTGTCTGTTACCAATGTAAGGTCAGCATCTTTTGTACCGGTATAGAATTTACCGCCAATCTCAACGATCTGGCCGGCTGGTACGTCCGATAGCACATTCCACAACTCTTTATTGAACGCTAAGTCGTCATCAACACCTTTTTTATCCTTAGCTTTCTTGGCTAGGTTGAAGTAACCCTCTACGGTCTCACGTGACAGATTGGAATCATCCATTAAACTCTTTATCTGACCTGGACTGACTGATGCAAAGTCTATACCGCTATATGCGATTGTACTGATCTTCTCCATTGCACGATCTTCGGCTTCCCAACCAAATTTTTGCTGTCGGTCAGCTTCTTCTGCTGACTTCATCGAATCTTCGAACTGCCATGTTTGGATTTTGTTGTATTGATCTGTAATTGCCTTACTCTCAGATATCTTCCTTGATAACATAGTCCAATCGTTCTTAACAAAAGCCTCTTCTGCTGATATCAACAGTTGTTGTTTTTGGACTAGCAGTTTGTTTATCTCTTGCTCGTTCCGTACTTGGACAGATTTCATGTAGTCCATACCACTCATCGAATTACCGTAACTACCCATCCTAGCAAGTGATTTACTGGCAAACCCAGTTTGTACTCGGTTACTTTGTCGCTGTTCGTATTCTCTTATCTTGAAATCTGCTTCGATATTTGCCTCACGTTTCTCTAGCAAAGATTTAGCCTGGTCACGTGAATCTTCTATCTCTTGTGCATGATCGGTATATTCTTTATATTCTGGTACATTCAACGCTTCATCAACCTTCTCTTTCTCGCTCTTAATCTCGCCATTTATCTCACCTACTGTTGTATCAGCCTCAAGACTAGATGAAATCGCACCACTCGGTAAATTGTCCTGACCATAAACACTCTCATAAAGATTGACTTCAGGAGAATAACCAGCACCGTATAGGTCTTCTTGTGTCTGACCACTTGCAATCATCTGCTCAGTGTTAATTCTGTTGCCATCAGCGTCAATGTATGTTGCATCAATTGCAGGAGCTTCGCCTGGTCCTTCTAATTGATAGCCGCTTCCCATCAAATCCTGCTCACCTTGACCACCGATCTCAACTGCCTGCCGATCGCCAGTGGTTGGGTTTTTTAATGTTGCTCTGTTGTCTGCCATATTTATATGTTAATTATAATTTATAATCCTAGCGTTGATTTAGATATCCTTTTAATGTTAAGAGAATTCCAAGAAACGAATGTTCCTGGAGTGTTCATTGAAATAACAATATATTCGGTTGCGTCAACATCTCCCACTGGTATTAAGCCTAAAACATATTTATCCAAATTATTAACAATAGGTATTTCGGTTGCTGCACCACCAGCTTGGACAATCTCCTCAAAAACTATACCAGTTACATTTAGTTCTGTGTCTTTGGCAACTTGATCATTCCATCCGAATGTTAATTTATCCTCTGTTGCATTAAGAGAACAAGCATAGTTACCACCATCACCACCATCATATGCGCCAGTTATTGCTGCTATATCTCCAACTCTGGTTAATGTAGTGCCAGCTAATGTATATTTACCACCAGTTGTATCGTCAGTGTCAAGAGTAAAAAACGTTGCTCCATCATTTGCTAATAAGGCAGATTCTTCTTGTGTGCCACCAGAAATAGTAATTACTTGTGCATTAGTTAAGTCTTCATCATATCTAATCATAGATTGAGCTGGTGCTGAACTTATACCAATTGCATAAATCTTTTCATTGTAATAAGTTACACCTCCGACTTGAGATATTACTGCACTAGCTATTGCAACTTTATCTTTGTAATAAAATAATCCAGTTGTTGTATCCTGAAGATACCGGGCAATAATAGCACCACTACTATTTGTTGTGTAAATATAAATAGACTTCCCATCATCACTTGTGCAAAAATCAACTAATGACACAGTACTAGCTGTTTGTGAATCTTTTGAAACATCTAAGGTTTGTTCAGCATTAAGTATTAATTTAGCTTCCACTGTATCTATCTTACCATCAACATAATCTTTACTTGTTGCTGCATCTCCGTCGGTTGGGGTGGTTGTGACAATAACGTCGCCATTAGAATCCCTACGTGCAACTTTATCAGCAATGGTTGTCAATGTCTTAAAGTATAAGTCTATTGTTGCAATTGTAGTGTAGCCATCAGCTGTATTGTTAAAACCAACTGATCCATCGGCATAACCACCAGCAGAATTAGTGCCAAGTTTTATATGATTAGAATTATCACCTGTTGAAGGTGCAATTCTAATCCAATATTTTGTTCCAACGACCGTTGCATAAGTCGTTCCGAATATTGCGGTAAATTCTGCTGCGTCAGTCAAGGCAAGCCAAGTAACGTTTGATAAAGTTACTGTTGCAAGTGCTGATCCAGTAGGACTGTCACTACCATTGTCAGCAAGCAAAGTTACAACTACAGTTCCAGTAAATGATCCAGCGTCTGCTTCTTTCCACAACTTAACACCTGTAATAGATGTCTTGTCAGCTATAAAACTTTGATTAATCCTACGATACTTCCCTGTTGCATCAGCCTCACCACAATTAACACTTGCATCTTGAGTGGTTTGTGATTGGTCTACATAATCAGCCTTAACATCGTCTTCTGTGATATATTTATTTAATGCTGTTGGTACGCCACTTGTTCCAGCAAGAGCGTCCTGAATATCTTTAGTCGGTAGTCTATTGAAGTTTGGTGTGAAGTATATCTGTGTTGCAGAATACGCGTATCCGATCGGGACATTCTTTGTGCCTGTACTCAAAGACAACGAACCTGGTGTATCGCTTAAATAATAAAGTGTACCAGGTGTCAATCCTGTTTGTTTTGCATCCAAGCCAGTCAATAGAACACCGCCAGTTATTGCAACTCCGTCAGTACCAGCGCCCTGTGCAATACCCAAAACTACATTCTCTGATTTTGCCGCTGTAGCACTAGATGCAACCATCCATTCCTCTTCAGTTGAATCGTAATAAACCAACTTTCCTGATGCAATTGTCTCACCTGCCACTGCGACAGGCACTACTCTATCAATCGAGGTTGTACCAGTTGCAACCCTATTAAGCTGTCCGAACGTAACAAGCGCTTTATCATCAGATGCGTCTGTGTCAGCATCTAAGTTGGGTCGGTTTGCATCGTCAAACGTCCATTTCCCTGTCACGCTTTCATCGTTTGCTTTGTTAGCTAAATGACCGTACATGTTTGGTGGGTTCGTACCAAGTAATACCTTTGTTGTACCAGCCGGCCATGCGAGTTTATTAGCAGTTACTTCATCGTCATCTGTTGAATCGCCTTCTGCATAATATTTCAACCCTCTTTTATATATTGTAATTCCTGTGGTTGCATAGTTTGCTATTGTCGATGCAGTTAAGAGTACAAACTCAACAGTTGTCCTGGCATCGTTTATAATTGTTGCAGGAATATAATCACTAAATTGTGCCGCTGTTAAATCGTTTGTTCCGCCCCAATCGACTATTTCAGTTAGTTTTAATGTTGTGCCAGAACTAGTCAAGTCACTAGCTAGTTGCTTTGGTTTTGAGGAATTGAAACGTTTGAGATCTGCCATATTCGTTTGTTATTATTATTTAATTCTTAATTTTATTCTGTGCTGTGAATGTTGTATCAGTTGCATTGATCCCCATTCGTGTTATTTCCCAATCTTGTGCCAAACCATTACTTTCTAGCCCAATAGAGAAATATTCGACTTGTGTCATCTCAAAAAGCAAATAGATTATAAAATGCCTTCTGCCGTCTGCCTCTTCATCACCCACAATTGAAGCAGCACCAAGCGGCTCTGTTCCAACTGTATCACCACCCAGAACAGTAAAAAGCGGTACACCATCTTGATATTCTGTCTCTGTCCCAACTATTGAAAGCTCCTTGAACGGTGTTGATGTGAAATCTTTATATATATTGATATTTATAGTAGTGCCAGAAGTGATATATCCTTCAACTGCAATCGAGCTAATCTCGTTCAAGTAGAACCCCGATCCATTCTTATTTATCCAACCAGTCCGACCATCCACTGGCATTGGAAACACATCGTCACCTCTTGTCTTGTTTGTTGCACCAATGAATTGGTATACATCTGAATTATAAGCATCGCCATAGATCAAATTGCCTTTATATTCAAGAACCGTTGCTGGTGTCATTGTCCAATGCCCCTCCCAATTCCTATAATCTTTATTATAAACTAACATTCTATCATTTTTAGTTATGACCTTATCACCTTTTGCAGTCATGTATGCTCTATTATTGTTCTCCTCACCGTCCATTGCATCAAAGTTGTAATCCTTAACCGCTCTTCTTATATTGTATGCTAGATCGTTTGATTGTGGCAGTGTATCACGACTGACTATCCTACCAATCGATGTTATCCTGTTGTCCGGTGTTGCGAAGACAATATCGTTATCCTGTCGCCACGCACGTGAGCTTGTGCCTACGTTATTACCTTTCAATATTGGCTTGACTTGTGCCAAATCTTCTGCATCTTGTGTATATACAAGTGTCTCAACTGCATGAGGTTTGAGGATATATAGAGTATCTTCTTGTGCCTTTATATCACTTATACTTTTACCGTTATATGGGAAGAACACAATATCACCCTCGTCAGCTGAACGTGGACTTGAAAATCCGAAATCAGTCGCATCAATGAGCGTACTTCTATAAACTGTACTTGGTGCTTTTTTTACACCAGCAACGTACATTTGTGCAACTGCAGTTTCTAAAATATTGCCTTTTGGCAAATCGTTATATTCAACTGGTGCTTCGGTTATACCAACATAGTCTTTGAAATTATATAAATCTGTTATTTCTTGTTGTGTTAACACTTTATTTTTATAGACCCGAACCTTACTAAGTGATCCATCCATTGAGCTGTAGCCTAACAATTTCCCGATATAATTATAACCGTCAGTGTTTACTAAAATTGAACCATCAGTTGTAGTAGTGTTCCCCACAACTTCATTTAAATATGATGTTAAATTAGTACCATCCCACACAAATGTAACCATCTGCCAAATATCTTGGGTTAAGTCTGGTGATTCAACAGGTCCAGTTACACCGCCAGTTGTGGTTTCCATATTAAGTCTCGCTCTACTAGTATCAAGTGCGCCATATATCCATGGGCATCTTTGTGAGCTTGTACCTCTAGCAAAAATACCACGAGGTTCTGAGAATGGCAAAGTGTTTGGTTTTATCCAAAATGCGATTGTAAACGAAGTTGCGCCATCCAGTTCAGTTGAAGTACCAAGATCAACATAACTGTCATCAAATGAATCGAACGTTAAATATCCATCAACCTCATCGTCACTACCCCAAACAGGGATGTTGGTTAACGTACCATCGTCAGCACTTACAGAACTATCGGCCAGTGTTGTGCCAGACCCATCTTCAAACCGCCAATCGCCAACCAAGTCATCAGTCACACTATTAAATGAAGCATGCGCTGATGCAACGGTCAATGTATCGTCTTTTGGAACTGCTGTATAAGCGATTGAAGTACCGTTATAGACAACTGAGCCAGTTGCAGTGATTGCAAGCTCCCTGATCTCAAATGTCGGTGTGCCAGAAAGTCCAGTAATTATATCAAATGTTATTTGTGTCCCAGTTGTACCGGTGATTAAGCTGATATATCCTTCTTTCGTCCCATCTGTTATTCTTACATAAAAATCGTTCCAAACATCAGTCGCCCAGTCAGTATTAGCGATATCTATTGTTGTTGTTGTTGCAGAATTAGCTGTACCGTCGTAGTGGACACTTTCTTTCAATAAGCCATCTACAACAATCGATGTTTCACCACCGTACAATACACCCGATAGTTTTGATTCATAACCAGTCCATCTTGAATATGGTTCAACACCGTTACAAAAATACAATAAATCGGTTTGATCCGAGTTTATCATATGCTCTTTGAATCCAAATTCCTGATCGGCTGTGTATCCGTCTTTAATTAAACACCAATCTTCAACAACATTGTTGTAGTATTCCAATTTATCAGAATATGAACGGATAAGAATATCGTCACCGTTAGATTTCTTGAACGAATATAGCGATATGATGCCCGAACTATTATCACTTGCAGTTCCGACAAGTGTCTCACCTGGTCTTGGACTCAAACCACCTCTGTCAGTTATTTGGATATTGACAGATTTACGCAAACCACCGATTGGGATCATTGAATCATCTTCACGTTTATGCCAACCTGGTTTGAAATTTTCGATAATTAAAAATTGATCTTTCATAAAAATTAACAGTTATAATATGTATTTGAATCGTACTCCTCTTCACTTGGTTGATCCGCTTGGAACAACGCTATGTTTTCCTTTTTGATCCGTTCCCTATTGATTGCCTCTTTATCCTCACGTAAATTCTCGCTTGCGATCTGTGCCGCCTCATCAATAAGTAGTATCACCTCCTTTTCATTTAATATAGTCTGATCATCACTTGCATCAAAATCTTCTTTACGTACGCCGGCATTACTAACAACTAAATATTTTGAATAGTAATCTAAGCTACATTCCTGACCGATAAACGCTTGGATGGAATCTAACCTGTATCCAGTTTGTGCAACTGCAGCTGAGTTGGCTATTGTAACCTCCAAATAGTCTATGTTTTCCTCGTCAACTGTTCCAGTTTCGGTTGAGTTCTCCCAATCGAACCCTAATAAATTCCAACCAGGTATGAACGCTAATCCGCTCTGTTTTGTTGTAATTGTCTTTGACCAGTAATTTGAGTTATCTGATCCCCATTTTAATGTCACACTAGCCGGTACGGTTGCTGGAATACTCAACCAAAGAAATAACTTTGATTTCTTCTCATAACCTGATAAGTCAACAGCTGTAATATCGCTGTTAGTTACTACCAACTCTGTACTAGATCCACCGCTATCAAACGACAAAGCACCCGAACCCTGTTTGTACCGTATATTGTCTGTCCTCAGATTGGTAGCATCACCAGATGCTGACCAAGTGCCATTTGTTGTGATTGTATCGCAATTGTTTAACGTGACACTATCATCACCATAAACTGATTTAACTTTCAAGTACGGATTACCGTTTTCCCACTGCACTGCAACTGTATTTATATCGTTATAAAATCTTGTATCATTTGCTCCGATAATATCGTATGAACCTAAATCCCTTGATAGATATGGGTTACGGTTATCGAATAGGTATTTAGGATGTGTTTTCTCAAAGCTACTGCCACGTTGTTCTTCTTTCTCAAATTTGAATTGAGTTGTCTTATCGTATGCGATGTCTGTTGGCAATGGATATTCAAATATGTTTCTAAACACAAAAAACGGAGTTGAAATCCTCTTTGTGCTAGGCATATCAACACTCAACTGCAACCTCTTATTTGCTTCATTAAGTATTTTTACCAACTCGTCATCACCGCCAAGTTTTGCCTTGCTGTTATGTATCTTTTTATTTACTCTGTCTAATAATGTTGATTGTGTTAACATATTTATTTTTTATTTAATTTTCCCCAAAATTTTAAAAACTCCATATACCATTTTGCCTCCCTAATAAGCCACGCCGCTGGACTCATATTATATCTTCTCTCTACGGAGATTGTACTTGTCACACTTATCCCATTGTGCCTTCGTTAGTGGTCTTGCTTTTCCAATTAAATCACCATTGTTTCTCATTAGGTAAGTTGCTAATATTTTTACGTCATCGTCTATGAAAATATTGTCATCCAAGTAAAGCCCAAACTGACCAGACTCTTCAACTTCTAGTACTAAAGTGTTGCCAACCTCGCTATCGGTTGGATTTCTAGTTAGCGCGAACTTATTGTTCTTTTTATCGTACCAATAATATTTTGTACTGGTGGCGTATTTTAGTCGGCTCTGAAAACTAACTTTATTCTTTTCTGAATAGTTTCCCAAAGAATCCTTATACTAATTGTTCTGTAATAAAACCATGGTGTCAGTCGGACAGTCATACGTCTTTGTTGACGCTGTTATTGTTTGAGACTCATCAACTGCTTTTAGAAAGTTCCAAATTCTCTTGGAGCAGAGTCTGTAATATGCACGATTTAACAGAACAAGCTCCCTAGTCTCGTCCACATTTTCGTCGTCCACTAGCCACTGAAAGTGGTCTATTATATCTTGTCCTGTCATAGTAGTTAATAGTTATTTTTAAATATATTTTATTTTATTTTAAATACTTTACGATCATCAAACTCCGCCTTTTTGCCATTATTCCAACGATTTATTGGTGATAAATATCCCACGACCCTTGTGTAACACTCACATTTTTGACGTTTGAGTTCTTTGTTCATAATTTTTAATATTAGTTTATTTTTATCTATTGTTATTGCCTGAACTTTCTCCAAAAGGTCTTCCATTTTTTCCAGACAATGTATTCTTTTTTGAATAGTCTGAATAATAGGCATATAAATTCCCTCATACTAAATCTTCTTGTTCCCCAGTGTGTATTTATCAAACAAATCCCAATCCTTAACAGTCAACGATCTAACCTTGTCTTTGATATTTCCGTTGTTTCTCTGCATAAATGTTAGTGCCAGCTTAGCCTCATCGCCAATTAGAATCTTGTTATCGAGATATAAACCAAATTTTCCAGAAATTTCAACCTCCTGTACGAGTGTATTGTTACTTAGGTTTAACATAGGTTTTTGTTTAGTTTCTAATGAATATTTTAACACTACTCCAAATATATAATCCCACGCTAGTTTCTTTTTAACATTCTCATAATGATCGTATATCTCCCAATACTCACCTTCCTTATATCCATATAATGTAACTCCATGATTACTTCGTTTTGTAGTCTTTGGATATATTCCATTAATAGGCGTATTCCACGCATATACTCCGACCTGTAGTGGGCTGTAAGAGAGTGCTTCTTGTACGTCTACGTTATCCATCACATATTCGTATTTAACGTCATACACGCCACTCCAAGCCTGTGCACGTGTCTTTAATATGTCGGGTAGTGTCTCGTAATAGTCATCCCACTTGCCATCCTCAAATTTCCACTCATCTTCTGGTATAACACCATATTTTCTTATAGAGTTTGCCACGTTGGCAAATGTGTTTCCTCTTGGTGTTGTGCCACTTATTTTTGCTGTAAACCTATCACTATAATTAACTTCTTCCTTGAATTTAAATCTATGTAATGTTTCAATCACGTTCAATGCACTAAAGCTCACACATGCCATTGTTTCAAGTCTAAATCTACGCTGTAACTCCTTTATTGGTAAATAATCTTCCCATTGTCCTGACTCGTTCCAAGTTTCTTGACCAAACGACCTTGATATTCCACCAAAAATATCATCTGAGCCACGATACCCATCTTCTAGAATTAGTCCGTAGTTTTTCATGATATGTTGTTTAATTATTATTTAATTTGTTTGTCATATATTAATATTCTATATTAAACTCACCAAGAGTAGTACCACTGTTGCAAAATCTTGGGGAGCCTCCAGTCAAGTTATCTACGAGCCACCACCCTGGTTGTGGACAACTTGGTATTTCCATTATAATCTCTTTATAAACAACAGGATTGTTCCAGTTATTTATGGTAACGCTTGTTTGAATTTTGAATGTCTTCCATTCATTTTGTGGTAATAACTTTTCGAGCATCTCGATTAATTCGCTCAACAAAACATCGTCTTCGATTTTAATTGTTTTTAATTTTGTGTCTAATTGCAACTTCATACATTTTATGTCGTTATATTTATATAATACCTTGCTACGTACACCGCCACCACAGCTTAGCCAATAGTAGCAAGGCACTGCACCCCGAATGTATCGGTCATGTCGAGTAGGTTAATCCTCGCAGTAAAGTAGTTGCTTACACCGAGTGTACAGCCTGATGCAAGATAATCTTTACCCTTGTATTATTTATTAAATTGGGGGGATTGTTTACCCCCCGGTAAAGGAGTGTTAGTCCTTTGTTAGAATTGATCACCCCCTCTCAAACTTTAGCATGCGGTATAGTGCTTGTAAGTCGTCCCAGAGTTCATCCCAATACTCTTTAATCGGCCTGATATCTAAACGATTCTTGCACTCCATACATTCTATATTCATTCTCCTTCCCCATGTCATGTTATATACAATGTAAACTGTCTCCTTTCTACAACTAGGACATTCAACCATCCACATTATCATCATTGCTACCTCCTATTTATCGCCAATTGAGTCATGTGAAAACGCTCTAAATAGAATCATAGCAACACCAGAAGCACCTAAAAATAACTCGTTTAAACTTTGTTCTCCTGTAAAATATAATCCAACACCAGCGATAACTTGAGAAACACCAGCCCAGAAAGTTTTTGATTTTAACAACTTTTTGAAGTAATCCATAAGTTTATTTATTAATAATTAAATCTTCAAATAATTTTTTTGTATCAAGCTCAATAACAGCTTCACCATCAAGCATTGTTGTGCCACTCAAAACATAACTATCTTTATCTTTTATTGACATCCCTTTCATCTCCTCAATCAACACTTTACGAACCAAAGTATATTTATTCACATCAAAATCATAATCAACTCCATCCTTTGTTTTCTTTTCTGTATTATATTCGGCTTTTAATTTTTCTTTCACCTTATCGGCAAATGCTCCATTAGCCTTATAAACTTCCATGACCTCAGAAACCTTGTCCTGTCGATTCATTAATATATCTATATCTTTATCATCCACGCAATAAAACTGACCATTTTCAAGTTCATACTTGTAGTCGGCTGTTAAACACTTAACATCAGTTGACAGACCAACGTAACCAGTGACAGCAACTAATACAGCAATGACTCCGGCTGTAATTTTTTTATTTATTTTCATATATATTTACTAATTAATTCCCTTATAACAATGAATCCAACAGGTAGAACTACGATAACTAAACAAGTTATAATCATCGTGATTCCTCGCTTCCAACTCTTTAAATCACCTAGACAATTATTTGTTTCTTCAATAAACCCAGCTTTACCATTCCCAAAAAGAAACTGTTGTAACGCTAAAATACCTTTATCATGTTTATCTTCAAGATTCTCTATTTGGGTTTTAATCCCATCCATTAATATTTTTAGTTCTCTGTTTGTGAATTCCTCCATAGTTATATGTTAATTAATTTAACTTGCTATCCCTAGTTTATTAGCTGTATATGTTATAGCTGCTCCTTCAACTACTATCTCACCAGTAATTTCATCACCACTTGCAGCTAATCTTCTAATCCTTAAAGCAAATATATCCCCAGCAGCACAACCACTGCTTGAAAGAACTACAGCAAAGGGGACTTTAAAACTTGTATAAGCATCCCAATCGCCTGTTGTTGTTTCGATTGGTACGTCTTGTGTTACTATTGGCACTATACTGTTGTTGGTAGGACTCCAACATTCCCAACTAAATTGTAAATTAAATTTTTTTGCATTATTAGCACTTGGTAACCACCCACCCACGTATCCAGTAACATCTTCACCGTCTCAATCTTCTGGTACACACTTACAACTAAACAATTCTTCATCATCGGTATTGTAAATAGGCAAACTAAATCCAAACGCTAAACCTCGATCCACAAGTGTTGGTTTCCCTTGCCCTGTAATCCGAGAGTAATTAAAAACAAATGTATCGCTTTTCAACACTTTTGCTGTTCCGTAAAGTTGGATATTACCACTTGGTGTTACTTCTACATAATTACCACTAACTATTTCATCGCCAATTTTAACACTACCATCATCTTCAAAAATCATCGCACCATTTTTTATTTTTTTTGGCATATTATTGTCTGTTAGTGTTTACTGGAATTAATTGAACCTGCGTTCCAGTTGGTGAACCTTCTACGACTTCGTCTGTGCTGTCGTTGATAGGAACTGCTATTGAACCTATTGTTGCTATTGATATATGGTCTGCATCAGGACTTGGCACTTCAAGCGAACCAGTTGTGAATGTTATACTATAGTCCCAACTGTTAGAACCACCTGCCCAATTATTCCAAGTACCAGCATCATTTACATCTCTTAGGAAAGTATAAGTAAAATCTGTTGGAGCTGCGACTACTGTTGATTCAGGGTAATACATATTACCTCCCTCGTAAGTAGAATCCCAAACTATATGGAATGTTACTCCGGCTCCTATAACTAGTGCAGCTCCAGTAACAATATTTTTATAACCAGAAGCACCATAAGTACCATCTTTTTGATTATACCCAAGTCTGAAAGACCCTAGGCTATGAAGAACATTACCCATATCTGGAAGTCCACTCCCGTTATCTCCATAAATCACAAACGTACCATCGCCATAAGCACTTCCAAAATTAGCAAGACCAACTATAAATTCATTTATTTCTATATCGCTACCTGTGCCATTAACCCATTTAAAATCTGCTCTAACTGTTACTCCTTCATTCAATGTCCCAGCATTTTCAGTTAGTGAATTTTGTGTAGGATTTCCAACTATTGAACTGTACTTAATTTCAGGGATAGCATCCGATGTGTAATCTTTTTGAATAATGCCAATCTTCTGTCCACCAGAGGTTGCTGCTGTGACTAGGATTACTTCCTCCGATGGAGTATGGTAATATTCTCTGTCAGTATTCTTAATCGTGCCAACAGAAGTATTAACATTCATGTCAGGCGTTGACGATTCTGTAACTATAAAACTATCAATTGCAATCTCCGAGCTTTCAATATTATCAATAGTACCATTATCGTTTAGCCTAATTGTATTGTTGTTTATTTTTTTTGGCATATTTATTTTCTATTAGTATTTACTGGAATTAGTTGAACTTGTGTCCCTGTTGGAGTAGCCTCTACAACTGCATCAGTAGTTTCTGTGATTGGAGTTGTTACATCACCTACGTATCCAATAATTATATTGTTAGCATCAGCGTCAGGATAAACTAATTCATCTTCTGATCCATCTTTTATTGTTGGCACTGCATCACTATTAGTTGTTTTTTGTAGTATTGATATTTTAGTCTTTCCTGCATTTGCCGCTGTTAAGGTCTCGCTACCAGCTATGGTATGATAATATTCTCTGTCAACAGTCTTAACAGTCCCTTTACTAAAATTCACATCCATATCAGGGACTGCTGTCTCTGTTAAAATAAAACTCTTAATACCTATAACCGCAATATCTAAATTATCAATAGTGCCATCGTCATTCAACCTAATTGTTCTATTATTTAAGTATTTTGTCATATTAGTAATAAGTCACTAATTTAATTGTTTGAGTTGACCCTAATCTGTTTCTAATTCTTACAGTTGTTCCGTTGTCAAAGATACATAAATTAGTATCAGTATCAGTACCAACAACTGCTCCATCAGAAATATCGATTAAAACTGTTCCGTCTGCATCCCATGAGAAATCAGCTTTTAGGTCTTTACCAATAAATACAGTTCCCCAACCAGTAGTTGCATCTGGCAAGTCAATATAACCATCGTCCGCCACAGCTTCACTGTATGGATTTATACTACCAGCTATATTAAGATTACCCTTTAAGTCCATATTTCCATCACTATCAATTGCAAACATTTCTACATCGCTACTATCTAATCCATTAATTATATCAGTTGTGCCATCATTTGTAGTTGCTTTCAAAACCAACTTATCTTCATTGTACATTTCTCCCGCTTCACCGTAAAAAGAATAGTTAGAAAAAGCACCACTAGCACCAGAGGCTTGTGAGAAAAGAGATATATTGTCTCCACCAGAATGTGCGCCTACAGAAACATAATACCCACCATAAGCAACTCCTGCATCAGCTGTATCAGCGACTTTACCAATTCCAACATTTCCATATCCGTCTTTTGTAGCCGAAGTCATGCCAACGCTATAAAACCCAACACCGAATTTATCAGCATCAGAAGCTGCTTCAGCAAATACTCCTACATAATAATTTGAAATATTTGTAGAAGTAGTTGAATGTGACCCGATAACTCTTGCCTGCGTATAACCCGTAACTGACGGTGCTGAAAGACCAGCATAAAAACTTCCGTCAGTATTTGCAAGCATTACATTTGCCTCATCACTATCTCTACCAACAAATACATTCGTTGAACCATCATTTGTTGTTCCCTTGACCACCAATTTCCCTATAGCTGGCGTTCCATCTAGGTCGATTGTTCCTATTCCAACATTTCCAATTGCAGTTGTTCCATTATGACCTAAAAATGTATTTCCATTTACGCTTCCACCTCCACCAAACGCTGAGCCTGATAAATACACATTCTGACCTTCTCCGCTTACTGTTATTGGTTGTATTTTAATTCTATCGTTTACTGCTGTAACAGTATAATCTAATTGATCGTTACCAGCCACAACTGAACTGTCAACTAATAACGAAACAGAAGTACCACCACCATTCTTATCAGAACCACTTGTCCCATATATTCCCATATAAGAACCAACTGCATCAGAAGCATGGCCAGTAAAAGCACCAACAATAGCATTATTGAATTGTCCTGCACTTAAACCAACAGATGATACTATTTTACCTGAAATAGCTGATTCGCTTGTTACGTCTCCATAATAAGCTGTTGTATTTATTCCATATCCGTCTGTCGCTGGATTTGAAATGTCTCCATGTTCTATGACAAGAGTATCTGTGCTAGGACTATCTAAATCAATGCTAACACTATCTAACGACCAAACTATGCCGCTACCGGATGTTAAAAATAACGCACCTGTTCCCAAACTAGCTATGTCAAGATTTTCGTCAGTTACTCCGCTAATTACATCTGCATTTAAGATATCATTACCGTCCATATCTAAATCACTTGCCATTGTTCCAGAAAAAGTAAGTGTTCCTCGAATTATTACGTTGTTAAATGATACATCAAAATCATCTAGTGGACTAAGCACTTCACTTCCCTGTATCCCCTCTTGCCACCAGTCTACCGAAATGCCATCAAATGCACTTACTGGAATCGCAAGAATAAATGATAGTAAAATTGTATATAATATTTTCTTATACATATTGTTTATTTTTTATTAGATAATGTGCTTCTTACATAAACTGTTCCAAAATCAGCTGAACCAGTTTCTTGTACTGAAATCTTTACAAAATCAGCAATAATATCACAATCAAATATTGCCTTATAAGTAACTCCGCCAGTTGTTTTCTTCTCACCTGGTACGATCAACGGAATTATATTTGCATCTGATGCTGTTGCACCGTCAAGACAATATAATTTAATCTCGTCAGAGCCTTCTGATTTTGTTGATAATGGGAAATAAGTAGTTCCATCATCGTTACTACCTTCTATTTTGATATAAATATATCGATCTGTTTGAGCAGTTTTAGGGATATATTGTATATCAAGATGTAAATTCTCTAAATGGGTTGCAAATAACTCTTTAGCGTTTCCAGCATAAGCTGCAGTCAGAGTTGCTGGTGTAGCTACTGTCCCAATTGCATCCCTACTATCTTTTACGTTATACATATTTGTTAATTTAATTTATTAGTAAACCTCACTATGAAGGGAGCGAAGCTCCCTCCCTCTAAGTAAGGTCTATAAAGGTCTATGTGTTGTTGTATTGTCATCTAGTGTGATCAAATAAAGACTTCTTTCATCAGAAAGTTTTACCTTTATGATTTCCTTACCGTCAAGTAATTCTCCCACTTTGAACTGTGGCTCAACAATAGCAATATCTTCTTTTTTGATTTCTTTTTCGATTACAGGTTCAACAACTTTTTTTACTTCTTTTACTTCTTTTTTCTTTGACATAAAAAGTTTAATTAGTTATTAAGCTGCAAATACTCTTGCTCCTGGTTCTAATGGTTTGTATTGAACAGCCCATTTAACAGTACCAGAATTACTAGCAGCACACTCTAATTCAATGACACCAGCATCCACTAGGATTGGTACAGCTTGCTTAACAATAGCACCCGAATCAGTATTAACTAATGCATCAGCTGCTGTTCCTGTGATTGATAGAAATGATTTAGCTGCTGCCGCTGTAATATCCAATGCTGCACACAAGTCGACATCTGCTCCTGATGTTGGATTAATTTTCAACAATGAAGCATTTGTTTGTGTTTCGATAACTGTACCAACTTTACCAATAATACTTATAATTTCTACCAAACCAGTTACAGTAAAGATGCTCAAGTCAGCAGTTTGAGCAAGCACTCCATCTGCTCTATAAACTGTAACAACTCCATCTTTATCCGCATTAGCTTGTACAATTCTTACACCCTTTGTTTCTGCTGCTAATAGTTCAGCTGCAGATAAGGCTGTTTCAAATGCTGGAGAAACGATAATTGCATCACCTCTGTCAGCTACACATTGTGCTAATGCAAGTGTGAATGTAGCAAACTTTCTAAGGACACCTTGTGGATCTGGTTTGTAAATTTGGTTCATCATGTCTTCGTTAGTATCATCACTTGCTGCGACCAAAAATACCTTACCAGTTGTATATGGCAAACCAGCTAATTGAGCTGCACCATATCCGTTTACTTGATTAAAATTCATAATTTTTTTTATAGTATAGATTCCCAACCTATCCGACCTCAATCCATAAAAGTGAATCTCATTGAATCTATGTTAAGTTTTTTAACTTGTTGGAAGTGAACCGATCAAACCTCTACCTGATAGTACAATGTTGGAATATGATATTCTGCATCCGTATGTCCAGTTATCGTTATGTACATCTTCTCCGTTATTACCTGGAGCAGGTGTTTTGAGATTCGCTTGTTCCCACACTCCAAGATATGCTTGCCATGAAGCAGAAGCTCCTTGACCAAATGCACCAATAAACCACCATCTTCGTTTTGTTGCATCTCTAGAACCAACGTTATCTGTAGCCAACCAAGGCAATTTAACGTGGATGTATGAACCTGCATATGTATTCTTTACTCCTGAATTTGATGAATCAACATCAGCTGTACTCTCCAAAACCTGTCTAACAGTTCTGCATGTGTTTGGATCATCAGTAGTAACGATCTTATTAAAGTTCAATGTTCTTCGTTCTCCGAAATTCGATAGAACGTCTGATACACCTAAACTTTCAGCTGCTTCCAATCCACCTTGTGAGAAAACTGGATCACCTGATACTCTGTTTCTGTATGTATCACTTGAAAAAGCTAGAGCATGAGTAGCGTAAACAACAGGGTTTCCATCACCAGTAGTTGTAGTTATAGTTTTACCGTCTAAATCTACATAAGAACTTGCGTTACAAAATGTAAATACATGCGATAGGTCTAGTTCTAATCTTTGTGGCCCGAATTGGTTCAAAGATGTCAATTGATTGATTACTTCAGGTTTTTTGTTATATTTTCTCATTTCCCAAGTAATATCAATTTCCATTGCGATTCGTTTTGCAGTCATTATTTTGTAATAACCAACTCCGATAGATGCTTTCTTCGCGTCTGCACCTTCTTCTTTTAGTCTTCCAAATGTTTGAATATCGACTTCGTCAAATCTTCTAGTATTACCAGTGTTTGACGCTTCATCAGAGTAGATAAAAAGTTGTCTTGCAACGTTTGTCTCTACCATGTTCTTGGATAGTTCAAACTTTTTTGTTACTAAGTCTGTAAACTCACTTAAAGAAACTATATTCAATAAGTTTGTTTGTAATCCTGGTCCTGACATATTATATTTTCTTTAGTGAATTAGCTTGTTGCGACATTTGCAGCCTCAATAATAGCATTGAGTTTGAAAAGTCCTTTTGACGCTGAGATGAATCCGACACATGTAACCACTAGTTTAGAGGTTGCACTCACATCTACTCCGTTTGCGTCTGTTAAATCGTATCTATTACCAACCATTGCTGCAGTTAGTGTTCCAGTTGAAACGTCTGCTTCTAAAATGTCGCCTTCATAAACTTTCTGGATTGGCACACTTGTTGTTGAAGCGTAGTCATCGTCTGTTGCTGCTGTTGTTTTTAGGATTATACCAATATGGTCGCCTGATGTTGCGTCAGCTGGTTGTACAGCGCCACTTCCATCAGCATAAACTAGTCCACCATTAGTGAAAACAGTTGATGCTATTTTTGGATACCATTCAATCTTGGCTTTTCCTGAAATTACTTTAAACATAATTTTCTTTCGTTAGTTTGTTAATTAGCATCAATCTTTACGTTTTTAAGCGAGGTTTCTCCCTCGGAAGATTGTAGAGTTTGACCATCCAACTCAGTAGGTAAAAACATACAGAATATGCTTTTATCTAACGACTTGAAACAAAAATCAACCTATAACGTTCCTGTTATGGGCTTGACTTACGGACAAGCTAACGATTTTTAGTTGTATAGAAATCTATATTGGAAGGGGTATAAACCCCCTCACATATCTATTCCTTTTTACCTTCTATCTCAATTATCTTTTTATTTAAATCCGCAATAGTTAATTCATACTCTGGCTTACCCATTGTATCCTCTTGAATCGACAAATTATGCTTCTTTATTGTTGCACCAACCCAATCCTGGACATGACCAAGGATATCTAATGTTATCTGACTTACGTACTGGATCTCTGACAATAAAACACCTTCATCGATATACAGTTGTATTGTATCTTCAATCAGTTGGTTATAGTGCGCAACTTTCTTTTCTGGATCGTTACCAAGATAAATACCCTTACTATCACCAATGATTTTCAATAACTTGTTAGCAGCCGCACCACATCTATCATCTCGTTCTTTGGTTAGGTCTTTTTCTAGTTTTTTTCTAAAATTCATATTAAATGTTTAATGCGTTATTACTTAACTTGATTGTCTCACCATTAGGTAGTTTAACTGTAATCTTTGTGACTGGAACGACAATAACATTTTCGATCTCACCAACCGTCTTCATACCAATGCTATCGCCTTTCTCTGAATATTCCTTGACTAAGATTGTTGGCTTGGCTTTGTTTGCGTATTTAGCCTCTTCTTTCTTGTCAACCGATAGAATCTCTACTGGGACAATCTCGCATGTCTCCAAGAACTCGTTGTATCTCACTGCGCTGATGGTTTCTGGCTCACTTTTACCATCGCTAACAACTACGTCACATACAAGCACCTTCTCCTTCTCATCCAAATCATTCGTCAACACCTTCTCACGTAGACTCTTCAAGTCTTCAACAACGTATTTGCCTTTATATACTCGCATCCTAGCAAAACTCTCTTTCACCTTCCTTGCTATCTTGGGTTTGTTCCTTGTCTCTAAGACATCAAGTCTTTCGGTTAGATCTTTGTTTTGTTGTAAAATAGAATCTAGTTGGGTTTGTGAGATGTTAACTTGGCCTTTGCTCTTTATTTCTTCTGTCATATATTATTTTTCCTTTTTCTTGTCAGCTTCATTAGTTAGATCAATTTCTAGCGATTCTGCCATTGCCTTACCCACATCAGTATCGAGGTAGCCGCCATCTTTCTTCGGTGGCCGACCGTCACCTTCAAAACCAACACCTTGGAAGAAAGTCGTTTCACTATCACCAGGCTTGACTCCTGCAAGTTGAACAGCTTTAGCCATTCGTTCCTCCATCGGAATCTCGTCTGATAATAAACCAAGTTGATCTTCGATTTTCTTACGTTCATCTTCGTCATCACCTGCGTATCGATTCAAGTAAGACTCCTTCTCTTTATCAATTGATTCTTTCTTCATTGATTTAATCTCCTCTTCTAACTCAGTGTACTTGGTCTCTAGGTCGGTCTTGTCTGCTTCGATCTTATCCTTTTTGTCCCTTAGATTCTTAAAGTTCTTGTCTTTGTCCTTCTCACCGTCTAGCTGTTTCTTCTGCTCTTCAAGCGCTTCTTCCGCTTCAACCTTTTTGTTTTCTAGCTCTTCCTTCTCATTCTCAAGTTTTGTCTTTTGCTCCTCTAGCTCTTCGACCCTTTGTTCTAACTCTTCATAGTCCATAGTTTTTCGTTATTTATTAACTGTCCATTTGAGGCTGAACGACACCTTTATATAGCTATATATTACTCAAC
>Ga0208904_1000836_pt1 | contig 22867 bp, 22 predicted proteins | sample AntAceMetag02UKB_FD_184774 | JGI IMG/M metagenome (GOLD analysis project Ga0208904, IMG submission 184774) | Saline lake microbial communities from Ace Lake, Antarctica - Antarctic Ace Lake Metagenome 02UKB (SPAdes) (version 2) | ecosystem: Environmental > Aquatic > Non-marine Saline and...
TGTTAAAAAGAAATTATCATTAGAATTCTCAAACAAAGATAATGTAGAACGAAATTCATCGGTTAATGTAATTTGTGACAGATCGTCTGTTTTTTTCTTAGGAAATGACCGGAACATATTTATAAATATTAAATTTTTAATTATTCTTGTTGAAATTCTAAAGTTAACGTTAGAGGTCAACTTTTAATATATACCTGATTTGAAATAAAAGATACCTGACGCCGTTTTTTTGCCTCACCTTTTTTTGCTATATAAAAAACTATAAAGTACCTTTTTCGGCAAAACTATAATAGTTATTTGTAGTCACTATCATATGATCCTGTACCGATATGCCTAAAATTTTACCGGCCTCGACTAACCTTTTTGTTGTAATTATATCTTCTTCTGACGGTATAGGATCTCCCGAAGGATGATTGTGCGCTACGATAACATAAGATGCACTTTTTAGTACAGCATTATTAAATACTTCCCTTGGATGCACGATACTTGCATTCAAGGAACCGACTGAAACATTTTCATATAATAACTTGTTTCGTGTATCAAAGAATAAAATTGCAAAATGCTCTTTTTTTTCCTTTCCAATTTTTTCTTTAAGAAATTCAAACAACATTTGCGGTGTGCTTAGTTCCTTCTTCAAAATAATTTTTTCTTTAGCATAGACTTGTAAAATATTCTGAAAAATTTTTACCCCAATCGCATTTGATGGTCCAATCCCATTTATTTGCATGAGTTCGTTAATTGACGCATCAAGTACTCCGACTATATTACTAAATTTTTTAATAGCTTCTTTAGCCATTGGTTTACAATCTTTGCGTGGTGTATTTAGGGAAAGAAGTAATTCAACAATCTCATAATCCGCAAACCCATCAAAGCCGGTCTGTAGAAACCTTTCTATCAGCCGACTTCGATGTCCAACTCCTCTATGCTGACTTTCTATTGTCTTTTTATTGTCACTCATTTGTCGATATTAAACGATGCCCCATCTGAAATATTACTGTACCGAGAGCTATTATTGTTAATACTCCTTAAATGATTTCTAAAATATTCTTGCGTCTCAGGATCTATAGAATATACGTAACAACCTTTCATTCCTCTTGTCATTAAAGTTCTATATGTGTTTTTTATAATTATATCCGCTGTACTGAGTGCATCTGGTTTAGTGTCCCTTATATCTTGAGTTATTCCCCAAAGTGATCTGTCAGTAGAGGCCCTTTTTGTTCCATCCGTAATTACTTTTCCATTTCTAATAATTAGATCTGGACCAATAATCACACCCACATACTCCAATTCTAGTCCTTGGCACGTATGAATACATCCAACTTCACTAACTGAATTTGGACGAATAATCCATGTCTGCCCATGTTTTTTCAGATTCCATCTAGCTGAATAATTATCTATAACTATATCTTTTAGGTTGGGATTATTTTGGCTGATCCACTTCCAACAATAGCCTGCAACCATTCTAGATTTTTTATTTTTTTTGTTTAAATCTATTATTTCATTATGAAGTAGTGTTGGATTATCAAAAACTTTAAAATCGTAATCAATATTTTTCAAAGTATCGTTTGCTGTTTCCTTTATCTGAAGCATATAATCGATCCAACTCAAATAACCATCAGATCCATTACACCTAAACTGACTTGGTAATTCTGCTTCATAAATATTTACTCCTAATTTACTAGCAATCTCTTTTATATATTCCCTTCTTCCAATATCTAAAGTAGTAACCCTCTGATTTTCATCAATAAAGAAAATCGAAAATTTTGACGCATTTATTATTTCCTTTATCTGATTTTCTCCTTTTTTAAACATTCCGGATTTTAAATTTAATCTTTGTGATTCATCAACTATTAATGTATTAAAAGAATTTTCTTCTGCATTATAAAAACTACCAGAAGAAGAAAGGAGATTACTTATCCTTGTCCGAGTAAACACTCCTGACAATTTAGCCTCAAAAACTTTTCTTGGTGCAGAATTATTTGTAACATACCTAACATTATAGCCTCCGCTTGTAAGTTCGGAAAGTAAATTAATTGCTACAACAGATTTACCAGTTCCTGGGCCACCTTCAACAATGAAAACATTTTTATTTAATTCAGTTGATTTTCTAGCTAATTCTAAAGCTTTTTCAAAAACAAGTTTTTGATCATCAATCAATGTAAATTCTTTCTTGTTATTTTTTAACATCGAGGCAAGACAATCGGCCAATGCTTTAGATGGTTTAATTTTTCCATTTTCAATAAGGTATAATGTTTCTTTATTATCTCCATATTTAACAAATTTTTTTATAAAATTTTGCAATTTTTGCGCGTCAGTTTTATAAAAAACAGGAGCTTGATCTAGATAAAATCTATAAAAATCATTTTCAATAACATTGTCTTTTTCGTAATTATGTAAATATGCACATGGCTCTAGCGATATATTTCTTTCTTTAATGCTCTCATTAAAATCTTTAATAAAAGTTGCATAACTCCAAACCTGATATGATGGGTGTTCAACTTCTCTGTTCGCGTGACCAACAAAAGTCTTTACCACGCCATCCATCTCTGTAATTTCTGCACTATCCCACCGTTTTAATTCAACTAATACGGCGGTAGGATTTTTATTTTCATCCTTACCAGTAATAATGAAATCAATTCTTCTAGAAGAAGAGGGTATCTTATATTCTATTGCTATGCCAGCATTATCTGGAATTTCAGGATCTCCTATAATACTCTCCATATATTTCATTGAATCTCTTATTCCCGACATTACACCGGGAGGAAACACTGGACCGGTTTCCCTAACAAATGAATTCTCTATAGAATTAGAAAATACATCATCAATAAATTCTCTTTTTGTTTTTGAGTATATTATTGGCATAATTAAAGCTTATTGTATTTAGTGTGCTTGCCTTTGGCTTTTTCGACCGGATATTTTTCCTCATTTTTTTTAATCTTTTTTTCTAAAGCATCTAAAACATCTATATTCAAATCCTGACTCATCAATAAAACCCAATACAACACATCGGCCAGTTCTTCTCCAATTTCTGTTTTATGCTCCACAACATATTTTTCCATTTCTTCCTTACTCTTCCACTGAAAATGTTCCATAACTTCACTGGCTTCAAGAACCAAAGATAAGGCTACATCTTTAGGGTTATGGAATTGTTTCCAATCTCGTGCGTCACGGAAGGCGATTATTCTTCTTGTTAATTCATTTATATTTTTCATAATATTATTTCATTAAATCATCAAGCGAAACTCCGAGAGCGTCCGCTATTTTTTTGACTGTATCAATAGTAGGGTTGGGAGTTGATCCAGCTTCTATTTTTGCAATCGTATGAAAAGCTAAATCTGCTTTTTTGAAGCCTGCGGAGAGGGCTTCTTCTTCTGTGCAAAAATATCTATCCAATTTAATTCTTCCTGAGTGTATATTTACATTTTGGATAGTTTGAGCATCCATAAAATGCTCCAAACTTTCCGGTCCGTTCCACAAGATTACCTCCACACTTGGGACATAGTTGAGCGACTTGTCTGGTCGGCGCATTACTAAGATTGTTTTCTTTTTTAGCCATCCGAATATAACGAATCAACCCAAAACCATCAACAAGTTCAATTGGTTTGTCGTCTGCGAATTTGCGAGCTTCAAGTGTAAATTTATTAGTTGTTATCAAATATCCTTGCCCATTTGCTAAATGATCAGCAAGTGCACCATAAAAATCTCGAACAGCACCTACGACTACTTTTTGGGTTATAAACTTTTTACACTGAATGTAATTCTTCACTCCATCCTTTTCTGCTATAACGTCTACGCCCCTATCATAGGGCTGACCAACCACCTGCGTTTTATAACCCAAACGAGAAAAAAGATCAGCAATATAATGTTCAAATTCAGATGGTTTCATCCCTTTTAACCAGTATAAAAGATCTCGGTCAGATCGCCATTTTTCTCCCTTTTTGAATTTCCGACGAATACGCCAGTTATCAATTTCTAAATCAAGCTGGTTAAAAGATAATCTGAGCAGAATAAGGGCCAACGAAATTAACAACACTGGCCAACAAAATTTCCACAAAATAGGGAGTGTATTTTTTATTATTTCTAAGAAATCAATTTCCATATTTTTATATATTTTTATTAAAAATTATTTATCTAATTTTTTATTTTTTCATATATTTCCAGATATATACGATTATATACGATTATATACGAGATCTAAAACTTCTATAAAGTTAACGTTAGAGGTTAACCTTAGACGGCATAAAGGTCAAGAATCTGACGATACAAAGCTTTTTCACTTGAACGAATGTCACGAATACGATCAAGTAGCTCTTTCCAGTATTGTCCTCCACCTGTGCCCTTGAGGCGTTCATCGTCTATTGTAAAACCTTTAACTATGTACTCTTTTAATCTTTTAGTAGCCCAAATACGAAATTGAGTGGCAATTTGTGATTTCACCCGATAACCAAGAGAAACAATAAGATCTAGATTGTAATGCTCAATATGTCGAGAAACCTCTCTGTCGCCCTCTTTTTGAACCGTTAAGCATTCCTTAACGGTTGCTTTCTTGGTCAATTCGTTCTCTTTAAAAATATTTTTGATATGAATACTTATATTTGCCTTTGTCGTCTCAAAAAGTTTCGACAATTGGATTTGTGTCAGCCATACGGTTTCGCCCTCAACACGAACCTTTATGGTCGGGCTCCCGCCGTCAGCTGTATAAATAATTATTTGTTTGTTTTGTTGATTTTTTTTCATATATTTTCAAATATATACGATTACATACTATTATATGCGAGATCTAAAACTTTTATGAAGTTAACGTTAGAGGTTAACTAAAATGACTATAATTATTTAGAATGATTTATTTTTTTCTTTTTATAGCGTTTTATCTCTCAAATAATTTCAAATACTCAGAAAACACAAACAACCGATTTCTTTTAAATCCAGTGATTTCGTTCAAAATTCCAATTTTTTCAAATTGTTTGACCAGTGTATTTGCTGATGGATAAGTTATTTGTAATTTTTTAACTATCTGCTTAGTATTTAAAATAGGTCGAGAATATAGATGTTTCAGTAGCTCTTGCCCTATTTTAGCTCTTTGACCGAGAGACATAATTTTTTGTTCAGATTTATCTCTAAGAACAATAATTTTTTCAAATGTCAATTTGCTATTTTTTGCTGTTTCTGCAACACCAACCAAAAAAAACTTTATCCAGTGTTCTAAATCACTCGAAATTCTTACAGTGGTAAGCGCATCATAATAGGCAGCCTTATTCCTTTCAAAAAAATCCGACAAATATAATGTTGGTTTTTGGAGGATGCCCCGTGACACAAGATAAAAGGTAATAAACAATCGACCAATACGACCATTGCCATCTAAGAACGGATGTATAGTTTCAAATTGATAATGACTAATAGCAAGCTTAATTAAATGTGGCATATGAATGTTCTCGTTGTGCCAAAATTTTTCTAAGTCATTAAGTAAATCAGGGACTTCATTAGGATGTGGTGGAATAAATATCGCATCTTTTAATGATGAGCCACCAATCCAGTTTTGACTAGTACGGATTTCTCCAGGATTTTTATGTTTACCGCGAACACCAGTCAATAAAATTTTATGAGTCTCTTTGAGAAGTCTCATTGAAAGTGGAAGTTTTTCAAATTCAGTAATTGCAAAATCCATTGCCTTTGTATAATTTTGAACTTCCATCCAATCATCTATTCTTTTGGGATTAATTTCTTCTTTGGATAAGACCGCTTCATCCATTCCTGTCTTAGTTCCTTCGATTCTGCTAGATGTTGTGGCTTCCTTAAAAACATGCATGCGGATAAAAAAATCCACATCGGGCACAAGAGAAGAATAGGCGTTTAACTCTCCTAAATATCGTGTCGCTTCTTCAATTAATATGTCAATTTGGGGGTCCAACCATTTAAAGGTCATATTGACCAGGGACGGAGAAAAACTTTTGTATTTATATTGCTGTTTATATACGCCTGATTTAAATGTTGTATTTTTCATAATAATTAACTTTATATAAAGATATTTATATGTAAAGTTTAGCATTAAACTTTACATATGTCAAACCATATTGAAAGTTGATAAAGATATGTTTTAAATTACCAGGATTGAGCCCACTAGGAGCTATTAAAAAAAATCCTTACAATCATAAAAAATTATAAGGATTTTGTGGTATATGTTTAGCTATTTTGAACATATAAAATATATTATTTATTGGCTCCGTATCGTGGACGACATTAGAACTATCATTCAGCGACAAGAATATATTGATATTCCAAATTTGAATATTTAAAATCTATTTGAATTTTATTAAACTTTTTCTAATACCCTAATAATCTCTAGTTCTTCTGAGGGTCTAATCATAATATTTGGATAATTATCTTTCAAATTTTCTCTTATTTCATTAATTTTATCAAAAGGCACAAAAATAGTAGAAACTTTATTAAAATCAACTTCACCGCCAGGCCTTACCTCGAAAGTTTTTTGTAAATCACTTAATTCATCCTGATGAATCTCTGGCAAGTCTTCTTGATTAACAATTAAAGTCACTGGACACATATCGTTAATTTCTGCTTCAGATGGTCTATGACATAGCTGTTTTTTGAATATTTCAGCTCGCTTTAATATTTCATTTTTTCTTGTTTCAATTTCCTCTTTTGATAATTTTTGTTTTTCCCATTCGGAATTTGATTCGTATAGTTTATCACTTAAATCTTTATCAAATTCTTCTTCACTCTTATAAACATCCCAGCTCTCTTTGTAATATTGGTCCGCTTCTTTTGTCAGTTCTTGTTTTTTTCTCTCAAAATCTTTTTCATCTAAAGAATTCTCCTTTAATTCTTGAATTTTGGTAGCCACAAACTCGTCTTTCTTACTAAAATATTTATCTGAATTAATTTTTTTAGGATTATCCTCTAAAGACAATCCTTTTTGTGTCTTTAAGTCTTCCCAAATTAAGTTAAAAGTTAATGCTGATTCACTATCGCCGTTACTAAAAGATGGTCCCTTCTGCCAAAGACCCCCCGACAATACACCGTTTTCTGCTATATCCTCTAATGCAAAAGAATTTGTCGCATGCAACAATTTTCCTTTTATGTTAAATAAATCTTGATTGTTTTTTAAAATCTCTAAAGAAATTTGGTAATCTTCTATTCCCATTATCTCTTTTAACTTAAATAATCTTTCACTCGCTTCTTTTTCGGTTTCATCAAATAATCCAGCAACATTTAAAGTTGCTTTATCTTCTAACAATTCATTAAATCTTTGTTTATTTTCTCTACTCATCTCAACAGAATTATCAATTATATTCTCGCGAAGCGTTTGTTTGGTTTCTTCGCTTAGACTTCCCAATTCCTCTTCTATGGCGCTCACTTTCGTATTATATTCCTGTTCTTTCTCTTCTTGAACCTGAATAATATCTTCTGGTATACCTAAATCATCTAATTCTTGGGTTATCTCTTGTAATTTCATTTCCCCGCTTTGAATCAATGCGTCAGGCATTTTAACGGGAGATTCTATATTCTCGGTTAAAGGCTCTGGATTTATTTGTTCTTCTTTTTCATTCATAAACTTAAACTATTTTTTTAGCAATTTTATTATAGTCTATTTTCACCGTTCAAACAATTAAAAAAAAGGATTACTCCCCCCTTTTAATCAAAAACTCTGTATCGTGGACGACGCTAGAACCAAGATTATGCAAGCTAAAAATATTTTTATTCCTGATTTAAATGTTTAGAATATATTTCTATTCTTTTTCTACCCTATCTCTTCTTGCTTTTCTGACTCCTGCCATTAAATAATCACCATAAATCCCCCTGGCAACCCAATCCTTGTTTGCACCTTGGGACAAAAAGGTTTCTCGCATTTCCCATGCTTTATCTGAATCTAATCCAGCTAGGCCTATTGCAACCCAACCCTTGTCTGCACCCTGGGACAAAAGGATTTCTCGCATTTCCCATGCTTTGTCTGAATCTAACCCAGATAGACCTTCGGCAACATAATTTTTGTTTGCGCCCTGGGATAAAAGGGTCTCTCTCATTTCCCATGCTTTGTCTGAATCTAATCCAGCTAGGCCCCTGGCAACATAATCTTTGCCTGCACCCTGGGACAAAAGGGTCTCTCTCATTTCCCATGCTTTGTCTGAATCTAACCCAGCTAGACCCATAGCAACCCAATCCTTGTTTGCACCCTGGGACAAAAGGGTCTCTCTCATTTCCCATGCTTTGTCTGAATCTAACCCAGCTAGGCCTATTGCAACATAATTTTTGTCTGCGCCTTGTGATAAAAGGGTTTGCATGTAATCAATGGCTTTTTTTTGAAATTCTTGGTCATCTTCTTTTTCTCTGAGATGAATTTTTTCTTTTCTACTTTCTTTTTTAAGCTTAAGATATTCATCTTTGTATTCTTGATAGAATTCAATGGCTGTTTTAAGGTCTCCTTGCCCTTCAGCTTGTTTAGCTTTGTTAGCTAAACCTAAAAGATTCTCATCTTGTTGAGAAGTTAGTTCTATGGGTTTAGGGATATTAACCTTAGTGGGTTTAATCTTACTGAGTTCTAGTTCTTGGTTATCTATTTTTTTGAATTGCTCAGGCATATATATATCTTATGTTATACATATTAGTAAAAAATATATCTTTTGTCAAGATGGTGGTAATAAAAAAAGGGCTTAAAAAAGCCTTTAAAATGGGGTTGGCTCCGTATCGTGAATGACGTTAGAACCATCATTCAACAATCTAATGAGTATATTTATTCCCCAAATTTAGCTTCCATTATAGGATAACATCATAACATTTAAGTGGGTTGATTCTATTAAATATCCCGAGATTACGCTTAACGAGATAAAAAAATTATTGTTTATTGTGAATTGATTGCAGTGGCTCAGTAGAGAATGTTAGAACTGTTGTGCTAAATAATATATAAATGTATTATTAATATATAAAATAATTAAATAATAAATGTTATGAAAAGAAAAATATTAGTAACTGGTGCTTTAGGACAAATTGGTTCTGAACTTATTCCGGCATTAAGAAAAAAATTCGGCAATAAAAATGTTATTGCCGTAGGTCACAGAAAAAAACCTAGTGAAGAATTTAAAAAAGCTGGACCTTTTGAAACAGCTGATGCTCGAAATAAAGAAGAGTTGAGAATCTTGATAAAAAAATATGATATTAATACCATTTATAACTTAGTCGGTGTTTTATCTGCTGTTGGTGAACAAAAACCTGATTTAGCCTGGGATATTAATATGAATGCCTTAAAAAATATTCTAGAACTAGCTGTAGAATACAAAATAAACAGATTATTTTGGCCCTCTTCTATTGCTGCTTTTGGACCAACTACTCCTTTAAAAAATACTCCTCAAAGAACTATTTTAGAACCTACAACTATGTATGGAGTCACTAAGGTAGCTGGTGAATTATTATGTCAGTATTATTTCACTAAATATGGCTTAGATGTTCGAAGTCTAAGATACCCTGGTATAATTTCCTGGAAAACTCCTCCGGGAGGAGGAACAACAGATTATGCTGTAGCAATATATCATGAAGCTTTAGAAAAAGGTACTTATAGTTGCTTTGTAAGCGGAAAAACAATATTACCAATGATGTATATGGATGATGCTGTTAATGCTACGATTCAATTAATGGAAGCTGATTTAAAAAAAATAACAATTCGAACCTCATATAATTTAACTGCCGTTAGTTTTTCTGCTCAAGAATTAGCCGACAATGTTGCTCAACACATTAAAAACTTTACCTGTGAATTCAATCCCGATGAGAGACAAAAAATAGCTAATTCTTGGCCCTCAACGATTGATGATTCTCAAGCTCGAAAAGATTGGGGATGGCAACATAAATTTGACCTTGAGCAAATATCAATTAATATGATTAAAAATTTAAAAAAATAATTTTCCATTTTTAGAATCCCTATAATACAATTCAATTACTTAACATACTAAAAACTGTTCTTGATTTATTAAATATTTTTTTAAATAGAGCTAACTACACTTTTGGAATTTTTATTATTTTCTTTTTTATAAATATATTCTAATTATATTTTATTTATCACTTCAAATTTTTGCTTATATTTATCATTTTTATTTTTTTATAGCGTTATAATAAATATACGGCAATTAATTATCTTTTTCGTTCTCCTCCTCCTCTCCCTCCGCCTCTGCCATCTCGAGGACCCATGCCAAAACTTCTTCCTCTGCCTGCACCCATTCCCCTTCCCGTTCCTTGACCTTGACCCTGACCCTGACCCATTCCTCTACCTCGGTCATAATTCGGATTAAAACTCGCACTTTCATTCCCTTCATTAAAACTTTCTTTTTCCCCAATGTTAATAGCATTTTGGGGACAGGCCTTAGCAGCGTCTTTTAGGCAATTGGCGTTTTCATCTTTTATTTCAGCTTTTCCATTTACCATTTTTATGCCTGCTGGGCAAATGTTGGCACAAATAGCGCAACCAACACATTTATCTTTGTTTATTGTAGTCATAGTTTATTTTTTAAATTAATAACAATTTTCTAGATCTACTTTTATTTTTTCCATATTATTTCGGCTCATCCTTCGTCTTTTTCTCAACCATTTTTTGCACATCTTTGATAGCATCCAAATATGCTTCTTCTATTGGCGAGAGCGTCTTGGCTTGATACTTTATGTATTCAGTGTGCGCTTTCTCAACGGCTTTTCCGTGGCTCATTTTTCCTGCATCTTTTAGTACTCCCTTGCCGTACATTCCGGCAAATTTATCTAATTCTAAAATCCAATCTTTCATGTGCATCGGTGTACGGCCCTGTGCTTTGATTTCTGCTAAATCAAAAAAGGCAGAGACAAGACGGTTGAGACGAAAGAGTTCGTCTTCATTTAAATAGTTTTTGGCTATAGAAACTTCTGATCGTACAGGCAAAACTCCTGTAAATGTCGTGAGTCCCATGAAATCTTTTCCAGAATCAGCTCGGTTATGAATCAGCTCAGCTGAAGTCTGCTCATTGGTGGCGTAGTGAAGTTTATTTTGCACAGTTTTGAAGAATGTGACTGTTTCTGTACTCTTCGGATCATAATCACTACTCGTCGCATATAGATCTAACACCTGACGATAAAGAGCTTTTTCACTACTACGGATATCACGGATGCGTTCCAAAAGTTCTTTCCAATAGGTGCCCCCGCCTGAACCCTTGAGACGATCATCATCCATAGCAAACCCTTTGACGATATACTCGTGCAGTCGTGCTGTTGCCCACCTGCGAAATTGGGTACCTTGCTGAGATTTTACTCTATATCCGACGGAAATGATCACATCGAGATTATAGTAATTGGTAGGTTTGGTAGAAAAATCGGTATTTCCGATTTTTCTAATAGAATCAACTTCTGCCAGTTCATTTTCATTATAAATATTCAGGATGTGCTCATTTATGGTTGAGCGACTTTTGTCAAACAATTCTGCCATCTGGTCAATGCTGAGCCAGACAGTTTCATTTTTGATACGCACCTCAATCCTCGGCTGACCAGAAGCACCTTCGTAGATAATAATAGATTTTTTTTGTTCCTCTCTTTTAATACTCTCAAAATTCTTATTAGGAACAGGTGGTATTATTTTATTGGTCATAAATTTATTTAAAAATAAATTATATTTAAATACTATCAACATTTTTAGCATATAGCAAACAAAAAGAACATCTTCCCGAAAGATGTTCTTTCTTTTTACAAAATACACGCCTCGGTCTCTTCGAAAAACGCATTAGGTTGGCTCGGGGGTAGGGATTCGAACCCCAATTCTCAGGACCAGAACCTGATGTCCTGCCATTAGACGACCCCCGAATATTATCTATTTCATACAAAGTTTAAGGATGGCTAGTTCAATTGGTAATTGAGGAATAGGGCTATAACCAAACTGGGCTTTAGTCCTAATAAATCCTTCAATAACTTCTATCAATCTTTTCAAATCAATGCTTTTTGCAAGTTTTTCTGCCTTTTTTGGGTCTGATTGATCTTGTTGCCAATACAAATCATCATTAATTGCTTCTATTTTGATTAAAATCAATTTTCTTAAAAAAGATATTAAATCACTTATAAATTGCTCCAAATCAATACCGTCGTTTATAAGCTGATTGATTAAAGCAACTGCTTTACTGTCTTCTTTCTCAAATATCATTCCCAAAAACTCCATTATTAAATTAGTTTGAGAAGGAGGAATAACTAAAGAAGCTTCTTTTAAAGTAATTTCTTTACCACCTAAAGCAAAAATTTGATTAAACAAGCTTTCTGCATCACGCACACAACCTTCAGAACGAACTGCAACTGATTGAAGTACTTTTTTATGAATCTTTATCTTCTCTGCTTTAGCTATTTTATCTAAACGATCAACAATTTTTTCCAAAGAAACTTTTTTGAAATTAAATCTCTGGCAACGAGAAATAATTGTATCTGGTATTTTATGAACTTCAGTAGTTGCCAAGATGAAGATAACATAAGCGGGTGGCTCTTCTAATGTTTTCAAAAGAGCGTTAAATGCTGACTTTGAAAGCATATGAGCTTCATCAATTACAAAAATCTTGTATTTACCGACAACCGGAGGTATGCGACTATATGAAATGATGTTTTCCCTAACATTATCTACTCCTGTTTGAGAAGCAGCGTCCAATTCAACTAGATCTCCAAATCGCCCCTCATTCACTGATGAACAAACAGCACATTTGTTACAGGGCTCACTTTGTCCTTTCTTTCTATTTAAACAATTTACAGCCTTAGACATTAAGCGAGCAGTGGTAGTTTTTCCTAATCCACGGGCTCCTGTGAATAAATAGGCATGAGCTATTCTATCTGTTTTAATCTCATTTTCCAGAATCCGAATAATATTCTCTTGACCAATAACTTCTTTAAAATTCTTAGGTCTATATTTTCTGTAAATAACCATAGATTCTTTAGTTTATCAATAATTTAGATCTTTTTATAATTTGACTTTCTATAATATTCTTATCTTGACCATACGTTAAACGTGATAATTCTCTAATAAACTTAGCAGATTCAGGGTTAGCTGATTGAATACTTGGAATGTTATTGAAAGGTACAGCAGCCATATTAAAGGCAGGCGGGTTAGCATTATCAATCAAAAGTTTCACAAAAGCATTGTACTTAGGCATATTCAAGAAATCATACTCATTAAACACTGGAGCAAATTCTTTAGTTAAGGCTTCCGCATCATCAACTCCAACCCGATAAGCAACTTTAGTTCCTACATTCCCAAAGATAGAATCCTTGAATTTTGTATCACCACCTTTGACTAGCTGTCCAATATATTGATGAGCTATAGTTAAGCATAACCTATATTTTCTAGCCTCAGATAAAATAATTTGCATACTCTCTGTTAAAAAGTTTTGAAATTCATCAATATATAAATAGAAATCTTTTCTTTCATTTTCAGGCATATCTCCCCTAGATAAAGCTGACATTAAAATCTTACCGATGATAATCATACCCAATAAATAGGCATTCATTTCTCCTATTTTTCCTTTAGATAATTTAGCCAGAATAATCTTTTGTCCATCCATAGCTTCTCGGAAATTAAGACTACTCTTCTGTTGAGAAATAATTGGTCGCAAAAACTCGTTTGTTAGAAATGGAGTTAATTTACTGGTAATATAGGGGACCATATTTTGTAGAGAAGCCTCCCCTCCTGCTTTAAGAGCTTGTTTTTCCCAAAATTCCTTAACTACTGGGGTTTTACATTTTGATAGTTTATATTTTCTAAAATCCTCATCAGCTAATACCTTTGGCACTTCTAATAGAGTAGATCCAGATTCAGGGTCATCCATTATTAAATGACAAGCGTTCTTAAAATATTGTTCAAACATAGGTCCTCCTGTCTGTTTTAAATCATAAAGCTTGTCAAAAATATTCATTACTTCATTGATTACAAAAGTCTTTTGTTCGGGAGAATCATATTCCAACATATTTAAACCTAATGGTCTAGTTAAATCCGCGGGATCAAATAAGATAACATCTTCTGCTCTATTCTTAGGAATTCTTTCTAATATATGATCAATAGCATCTCCATGAGGATCAATAAAACAAACTCCCTCACCATTAGCGATATCTTGCATTGCTAATCCTTCAGCAAACCATGATTTTCCAGTACCAGTCATGCCGACAATATACATATGACGTCGACGATCCTCTCTCTTAATCCTGATCTCTTTCTTCTCTCCCCTATAAACATTATAGCCCATAAACAATCCTTGGGTTGGAATATTAATTGGCGCTGGAGCTTTTTTGGCCATTAACCATCTAATATTAGGAGTTTCTGTAGTGGACAATGGAAAATGATAGATACCAGTCATTTCTTCTGAATTTAAAATAAAAGATTTTTTTTCATCTAAAAATCGATAGATAAAATTCTCTACCGTTGATTCATCTCCTTTAACTATTTTAAAACCATTTCCATATTGATAATCAGTATATTGTGAAAAAGCGTTAGTGATATTGTTAAGATAAGTTTGCGCTCTACTTTCATTTTGGGCAGAAACAACAATTCTTATATTAACTTCAAATCCAGCCTTACTTGCCTTTTCCTCTAAAGATTTTACAATCTCCTGCTCCATTGGAGATAATTGATGATCTTTCTTGTGTTTAATTTCTGAGGCGTCGTCCTGCTTCTTGGGTGTAAATGCCTGAAAAAAAGTATTAAAAATTTTAAAAATCAAATTTGTATTGGTTGTTTTTAAAGCCTCAGAAAATTTCTTGCCTTGTTGCATTTCTGAAGCTACCTTAATCCCCCTTTTCCTCCAACCTGAAGTAGCAGAACGAGTGACTATTTGAATAACAGCAGCATCTTCCTCCGCGATTTTACTTAAAGAATTAGTAATGGCATTCAAAAAATCAGTTTCTAATTTTAAATAAGTCCTGATTGGTAGCATAGAGTTATTCTTAAAAACCAAAGAAGCGCTAACAGTCTTACCTTTAGATAAAAATATATTATAGTCATCTACTATATCAATTTGCGCCGAAGGATACTGAGCTTGAAGTTGTTGCTCAAAAAAGTCTTGTAAATATCTAGGAACTGCTGCATAAAAAGAGATTATCCCCTCTTTGTCAGAAACAATTTCAAAGGAAAAAGTATCAGAACGACCAAAGATCCGAGACCTTAAACCGCTTTGAGCCTTAAGTCCACCAATATTACCCCAAAATGTCTCTGCTGATCCCAATATTTCTTTAATTGACTTTTTATCATCCCCTTCTTTCCCCGAATCCTTGGGTACGCTGATCAATAGGATTACTTTATCAAAAGCAAACTTAAATTTAAAAATCTTAGAAAAATAATTTCTAAGAATAAAGGATGCCAAAAAGGCAAAAAACAAAAGTAATAATGGAAATAAAACAATAGGTTGACTTAAATAATAAAATAAATCAAAAGTGTCCATATTATATTATATTAATTGTTGATTGATCGTCTAATTATTTAATATTTTTATCTTTTATTTCTTTCGCTAAATTCAGAATTTTTCCTGTTTTTATTTTGCATTCTTGCTCAAGAAAAAATTTATTGACTCCAGGAACCATTAGAAACCAATTTTTAATCAAAATCAAAATTTTAGAAACAATAATTTTTGCTTCACTAATAATATTTTTTATCTCTTTTGCGGTTTCTTCTCCTTTATTCTTAAAATCTTCTTTCAAATTTTCTGGTAAATTCTTGTAAATTTCTTCCATATCTTCTGAAAGAATTGCTTCAATGTCCTTAGAGATTTTGTCTTCCTGAACTTGTGAAACTGGGGCCGAAGAAGGGGTTGCAACACCCAAAGGAGCTACTACTGGCTCTGCCTTTTCTGTGCTAATTTGACTACTTTCCGCTTTTTCTTCTTCAAATTCTGGTTCCTTTTCGGTCTTAGGTTGAATTTGCGCTGTTTCATCTAATGGTTTCTCTGAATTAAACAACTTTTCTTTATTGTTTTGGGATGATTTAAGCATATATTCTAATTAATTTATATTAAGTAATTGATTATATTATTATATATATAATCACACTAAATGTAAATAGGAATATATGCTTACTTAAATTATCAATTTGATGTAACAATTTCTCTATTCCTTCGTCTTAATAAGAACCATGACTGACTCTGTTCGTCAGAACATTGTTATTCACTCCGTTCATAATAAGAACCTAACTTCGTCAGAACCTTGTTATTCACTCCGTTCATAGTAAGAACCTAACTTCGTCAGAACCTTGTTATTCACTCCGTTCATAGTAAGAACCTAACTTCGTCAGAACCTTGTTATTCACTCCGTTCATAATAAGAACCATGACTGACTCTGTTCGTCAGGACCTTGTTATTCACTCCGTTCATAGTAAGAACCTAACTTCGTCAGAACCTTGTTATTCACTCCGTTCATAATAGGCATAAGAAAACTAAAATATATTTTATGCCCCCGATGTGCAATTTAGCTAGGGGGCTTTTTTCTTTTTAAAACAAAAAAAACGGGGAGACCTTTCGATCTCCCTCTTATACTTCCCCCATCTTTAAATATGAAGAATTAGCTGGCCATAATGACCAAAAGAATCTTTCATTATCCCAGCGGTTCCTTCCGCCAAGATGTTAGATTGCTCTTTTTGACCATTTAGAAAGAAATATTCTTTTTTTGTCTCGAGGTCGTGGAAACTTTTTATGATTATCTTAACTTCCACATCTTTTTTCAATTGGTTAACCCCTTTAAAAAGAACATGGGTTTGGTTGTTTTTACTGACCACCATCTTTTCGAAAGAGATGGGTTCCGTGATAGATATTATCTCTATCATAATATTTCCTCCTTTCAATTTTTGCTTAACAAAAAAACAAAATGTCTTTTTTTAAGTATTTTTATCCTAGCAAATATTTATGAATTAGTCAAGTTGACCTATATCATCTACTTTGTTCCCTCAATGCACAATTTAGCTAGGGGGCTTTTTTCTTTTTAAAACAAAAAAAACGGGGAGACCTTTCGATCTCCCGTAATAATATCTCACCTTTATGGAAAAATAACTATTTTCCCATAACTTCCGTCAATCATTTCAGCTCCAGCAAAACCTGTAACAGATTTACCAGAAAACGTTTTTCCCTTTAGGAAACATTCTTCTTTGTCGTCCTCAAAGAATCCTAATCTGGTTATCGTCATGCTGATAATTTTTTTTTGTTTAAATCGATTGACCCCAACTATTTGGATTGAAGAATGATTTTTTCGTGCAAGAATCATTCTTTCTACACAAACTGCTTCCATGACAGATATTATCTCTATCATAATACTTCCTCCTTTCAATTTTTGCTTAACAAAAAAACAAAATGTCTTTTTTTAAGTATTTTTATCCTAGCAAATATTTATGAATTAGTCAAGTTGACCTATATTACCTATTTTTATAGCCCTATGGAGAATCGAACTCCAGTTTCTTGAATGAGAATCAAGTGTCTCCCGATTCCATCCAAATTTTTAATTTTGACATGGAATCGAGGATCCTCGATTTTTTTAATAATTTTTTATAGCCCTATGGAGAATCGAACTCCAGTTTCTTGAATGAGAATCAAGTGTCCTAACCACTAGACGATAGGGCCTCAAAAAAAATTATTAGAAAATCGGGACTAACCACTAGACGATAGGGCCTCAAAAAAAATTATTAGAAAATCGGGACTAACCACTAGACGATAGGGCCGAGATATTTTGAATATAACACAAATTTTTAGTTCTGACAAACCTTTGCAATATATTAAAAATGATGTAGAATAAATACAAAGGAGATCAATTTGGGTTTATCTCAACGGAGAAAGGAGGTAATTATGTTTTGGCAAATATCTATTTTAGGAGTAGTAGGCATAATTGTTCTTGCAGTTTTGATATTTAACAATTATTTTCTGTATAATCCACTCTACGAAAAAAAGAGGAGGAACAAGAATGTACACAAACATGAGAAAGAATGTTTCAAGCTCTCTCATTAAATTTTTTAAAATCTCCAAGAGAGAGGTTATGAACCCGACTTCTCTCTCTTTTTTTATACAATTTACTTGATTTTGATTGGAAAATAGGATAAAATAATATTGTCTAAGAACCTGCTCGCTATGCTCACAGAACCTTGTAATTAAATATTATTGTATAAAAAATTAAGGTAATTTAATTATAAGAACCCTGCTCGCTATGCTCACAGAACCTTGTAATTAAATATTATTGTATAAAAAATTAAGGTAATTTAATTATAAGAACCCTGCTCGCTATGCTCACAGAACCTTGTAATTAAATAAAAAACATCGTATATAAAGTAAGGTAATTTAATTATGGATATTAATAAAGTTGACCCACAAATTACTAAACTAATTTCTCAAGAAAAAAAAAGACAAAAAGACGGTTTGATTCTAATTCCTTCTGAGAATTTTGTTTCTCCTGCTGTACTTCAAGCATTGGGATCAATTTGTACCAACAAATATGCCGAAGGATATCCAAATAAAAGATATTATAGTGGTAATGAATATATTGATCAAATAGAAATAATAGCTCAAGAAAGAGCGAAAAAGATATTTAATGCCGAGCATGCTAATGTCCAGCCATATTCTGGTTCTCCAGCAAATTTGGCTGTTTATTTGGCTCTGGCTAAACCAGGAGACACAATTATGGGTATGAGCTTATCTCAAGGAGGACATTTAACTCATGGTCATAAAGTAAATATTTCCGGCAAACTTTTCAATTTCATCCAATATGGCGTTGATAAAAAAACTGACTTGATAGATTATAATGAAATAGAAAGATTGGCAAAAAAATATCGTCCCAAAATTATTGTCTCCGGAGCTACTGCTTATTCTAGAATCATTAAATTTAAAAAAATTCATCAAATTGCGCATAAAATAGGAGCAATTAGTATGGCTGACATATCTCATGTCGCTGGTTTGATTGTCGCCAAATGTCATCCCAGTCCCCTGCCTTTTACCGATGTAGTAACTACCACCACTCATAAAACTTTGAGAGGCCCACGTGGTGCAATCATTATGTGCAAAAAAGAGTATGCCTCAGCCATTGATAAAATGGTTTTTCCAGGATTACAAGGCGGTCCTCATGAGAATAATATTGCTGGTATAGCTGTAGCTCTCAAAGAGGCCTCTACTAAAAGTTTTCAAAAATACGGTGAACAAATTATTAAAAATTCTAAAGCATTGTCCCAGTCTATAAAAGAAGGTGGACTAAAGCTTATTTCTAAAGGAACAGATAATCATCTTATTTTAATTGACTTGACTAAGAATAATATCACTGGTAGCCAAGCGGAAAAAGTTTTGGAAAAAATGAAAATTTATGTTAATAAGAATACAATTCCCAATGATACTCGCAGTCCTTTTAACCCTTCGGGAATTAGACTAGGAACCCCAGCTTTAACTACTCGTGGTTTTAAAGAGAAAGAAATGAAGATAATCGGAGAACTAATAGCTCAAGTAATCAATAATATCAATAATCCTAAAATACTAAAACAAGTTAAACAAAATGTAAAAGAATTAATACTTTCTCATGATATTAAACGGCAAAAAAATAGCCGAACAAATTAGAAAACGATTAAAGGATAATATTGAAAAATATAAATTAATTCCTGGCTTAGCGATAATTTTAATTGGGAAAAATCCCAGTTCAGCCATTTATGTTAAACTAAAACAAAAAGTCAGCAAAAATATAGGGATTAAGTGTCAAACATTTCTTTTTACCTCAAAATGCAAACAAAAAGATATTCTATCTTTAATAAAAAAACTAAACAATAATCCTAAAATACATGGCATTATAATTCAAATGCCAGTACCTAAACGACTTAACCCTAATCTATTAGTAAATTCTATCTTGCCCAGCAAAGATGTTGATGGTTTTCAAGAAGAATCAAAATTCAAATCCCCTACTCATCAAGCAATTATCAAATTGATAAAAGCAAGTAAGCAAAATCTAAAAAATAAAAAAGCTTTAATTTTAAGCAAAAACCCTATTTTCTCCAATCCCCTTAAAAATCTTTTAGAAAAAAAATTAATGCTCAATTGTTGGGGATCATATCCTTTTAATAATATTTTCAAAGCAGATATTATAATTAGCGCTTTGGGGGAACCGAATATTATCAAACCTAGGATGATTAAAAAGAATGCTATTGTAATTGATGTTGGTTATAGTAGAATTAAAGACAAGGTTTGGGGTGATGTAGATCATAAGGTTAAAGAAAAAAATATATTTCTCTCTCCTGTGCCTGGCGGAGTTGGGCCTTTAACAGTCGCCTATCTCTTAAAAAATGTTTATTTATCAGCTCATAATAAAAAATAATTAATTCATTAAATTATCTATTTTATGTCAAAAATCTTAAGCATTATTCAAATTGTCGTATCATTACTATTAGTTGCTTCTATTCTATTCCAATCACGAGAAGGAGGATTGTCTAGTTTGTTCGGAGGAGGCGGCGAGGTTTATCGCACCAAAAGAGGCTTAGAAAGAGGAATTTTTATCGCTACTATTGTTTTAGCTGCTGCTTTTATTGGATTGGGAATCGTTCGTTTTTTGTTAGCTAAGTAGAAAAGCATGACTTTTGAAAAAAGAATTTTCAAATCATCTTCTCAAAAAATAAAAAACCTGCCTTCCTTTAAGCAGTTAAAATACTTAAAACGCCTTTTAGACAAAAAAGAAAGAAAAATAATTTTCTGCTTGTTTTGGATAGGTTTGGTTTCTTTGTTTGGATTGCTTTTCTCTATTTACTTTAGAAATTCAGAAATCAAGCCATCTTATGGAGGAATATATATTGAAGGTTTAATCGGTCAACCAAAATTCATTAATCCTGTTTTGGCTAATAATGATATTGATTTAACTATCAGTAGTCTAATTTTCTCTGGTTTATTCAAATATGATGAAAATAATGAATTACAAGCTGATTTAGCCGAAACCTTACCTTCTGAAATAACAGAAGATAATAAAACCATCTGTTTAAAGCCTAATATTCTCTGGCATGATAAAGAAAGATTGACTACAACTGACATAATTTTCACTCTTGAATTAGTTCAAGAGATGAAATCCAAATCGCCGTTTTTTGAAAAATTAAAAAATGTTCAATTTTCAATCATTGATGAAAATTGCTTTAGTTTTGAAAATGCTAAATTATCAGATCTATCCTTTGAAATTTTACCCAAACATATTTGGCAAACATTAGAATCTTCAAAAATAAATCAATCTTTATATAATTTAAAACCAATAGGTAGTGGACCATTCCAATTCGTCTCTCTAAAAAACGGAGAAGAAGATGGAATTAAGAACTACAAACTAAAACAAAACAAAAACTACTATAATAATCTTCCGTACATAGAACAAATAATTTTTAAATTTTATCAAAATTTTGATCAAGCTACTCAAGCTTTAGAAAAAAAAGAAATAAATGGGCTAGGGAATGTCCCCCAAAACCTTAAAGAAGAAATTCTTGAATCAGAAAAGATAAAATATTATCCCTTAAATTTACCACACTATACTGCTATTTTCTTTAACCTAGATGATCCTTTGTTAAAAGATAAAAATATCCGACAAGCATTAGCCTTACTCACCCCTAAAGAAGAAATCTTGAAGGCTGTATTAGGCGAAGATGGTCTTCTTGTGGATGGTCCCCTTTTGCCAACCTCTAGTCTAGTGAATCCTAATATTAAGAAATATGAGTATAATCCTCAATCAGCCAAAGAAATCTTAAAAAATGCCGGATGGGAGAAGAAAGAAGATGGTTTCTTAAAAAAGAATGGAGATATACTAGAGTTAAGTTTAACTACCATTGAAGAAACTGATTTTAATAAGATTGCGACCTTGTTGCAACAATCCTGGCAAGAAGCAGGTATTAAAATAAAATTAATATCCATTCCAGCAGAACAAATACAAGAAGTCATTAAAACTCATAATTTCACAATTTTCTTATATGGAATATTAGATAAAACTGATTTTAATCCATACTTCTTTTGGCACTCTTCTCAAAAAATATTTCCTGGTTTAAATTTAACTGGATTTAATAATCGTCGCGTAGACGAATTATTAGAAAAAGCTTATTATTTAAAAGATAACGAAACAAAAAAGAAATATTACGATGAGTTTCAAGAGATTATAGCTGCCAACATTCCTGCTATATTTTTATATAACACAACCTATAGCTATTTTATAAATGAAAAAATAAAAGGAATAAGTATTTCTCAAATTGATCATCCTAAAGATAGATTTCGTGGTATTGAAAACTGGTACATTAAGACTAAAAGAAAAACAAAAGAAGGGTGAGTGGCGGAATTGGTAGACGCGTCAGCTTCAGAAGCTGGTGACCGCAAGGTCGTGGAGGTTCAAGTCCTCTCTCGCCCATATCATATATTATATTAAAATATTAAAAAAATATAAAATTAAAATAATAATATGAAATTATTTAGCGGCATTCAACCCACAGGAACACTTCATATCGGTAACTATTTTGGAGCTATTAAAAATTGGGTTGAATTGCAAAAAAAATATGATAGCCTTTTCTGCGTTGTTGATTATCATTCTTTAACTGGATCAGTTAGCCCTCAAGAATTGTCAAAACAAACTTTGGATTTAGCTATGGATTTAATCGCTTGTGGTATCGATCCCATTAAATCAATTCTTTTTATTCAATCATCTGTTCCTGAACATACAGAATTAACTTGGATATTAAGTTGTTTTACTCCTTTTGCCGAATTACAACGCATGACTCAGTTTAAAGAAAAATCTCAAAAAAATATTAAGAACATTAATGCTGGCTTGCTATATTACCCAATCTTAATGGCAGCTGATATTTTACTCTATAAGGCAGAGGTTGTTCCTGTTGGACATGATCAATTGCAACATCTTGAGATAGCTCGTACAATAGCGC
>Ga0208904_1000839_pt1 | contig 22836 bp, 39 predicted proteins | sample AntAceMetag02UKB_FD_184774 | JGI IMG/M metagenome (GOLD analysis project Ga0208904, IMG submission 184774) | Saline lake microbial communities from Ace Lake, Antarctica - Antarctic Ace Lake Metagenome 02UKB (SPAdes) (version 2) | ecosystem: Environmental > Aquatic > Non-marine Saline and...
GGTAGAGGGCTCTCCCAAACAGAGGACTTCCATGAGATCGAGCGCATCCTGGGCACCCACCTTGCTCATCTGGCTAGAAGGTGTGGGATGCAGGTGGCTGCCCCCTGCGTAGTAGTGGGGCAACCCTCTTGGAGCCTCACCTATGATCGCTAAGTATTCCTGCGGCTGTATCGGCGTCCCCTCCCTCGTCAATGAGGATGGCAAAGTCCTCATCATCGAGCCTTGTGACCTCTCGGGAGACGACTGCTGGGAGCCCTACAATTTGAACTTCAGGGACATGCAGGGCAAGGAATGCGAGCCCGTCCCACAGGAGAAAGTCCTGAGGCTCATCAAGGCCCTCGGTGGGCTCCTGAGTGACGGTTACAAGTTCCGCCGCGTGAAGGATCTGTTGACGTAGCCTGCCCTTCATGTCGGACAGGTCAGCCTTGGTGGCTCCTGCATTCCACAGGAGGACATACTCTCGGAGCAGGGTGTCAGTGATATCCATGCTCTCTTAGTACGCGGAACAGGCTGGGAACGAACCCCGCTAGACCCTCTATAGGGGAGGGGTGGTAGTGGAGGTTCCTATGAAGATCTGGCTCGATGATGAACGCCCCGCACCCCCTGGCTGGAAGCATTGCCTCTGGCCCGATGAGGTGATCAAGCTGCTCAAAACGGGCACGGTCACGGAGATCAGCCTGGATCATGATTTGGGCAACGATGCGCGGGGCACCGGGATGGATGTCCTGAACTGGCTGGAGAACGCGGTAGCGGACCCCACCATCCCCAGTGTGGGACGGGCCACCTCCTTGAAGCCCCCCAAGATCAACATCCACACCGCGAATCCCAGCAGACATCGACCCATGGTGCAGCTGGCCCAGCGCATCCACAGATTCTACAGTGACCCACGATTTCGCGTTGCTGCCCGAGTAGCCTCACGGCACACAGCGAAGCCAAAGCGGCAGAAGACCCGGCATGTAGTGATCGACATGCCCAGCACGAACAGACCACCTCCGCAGTTCAACAAGATGGAGCCCACAGAGGTGCTGGGCTACCTGCGCTGGCTGCTGCTTGACCACTTCGAGATGGAGGACGCCACCCAGTCCCTCAAGCAGTTGGGTCAGACCATCAGCAAGGGCATGAAGACCCTTGACCGTTGGCGTCGTTTCCGTAGGACAAGCTCCAGCAAGGTCGCCATGCGGCACCTCGCCCTGCAGGGTCCTATGGACTGTGCGGAGGCAGGGGTGCTGGGCTACAGGCTCACAGACATCATGCAGAACACGGGGGAGGGTGTCCTGTACGACTACGCTGAATACATACAGGACGCGGCAGATAACCTCGTGCGGCTCTCGGAGACCTATGAGGGATCCCACTCCCTGGACTCCACGGCTGATGTGGCAGACGAGCAGGCAGTGCTTCTCCAGAGCATCCGGAAGTCTCTCATGCGGGCATTCCGTGGATGGCGCGAATTTGTGGAGTACCGCGACAGGGTGGAGACATCCTACAGGCTCGCTCAGGAAGCCCTGCGGCTAAGCAAGCGGTTCGACGGGTCCTAAGAGAAGGTCAGCCCCATAGTGAAAGTCACGTCCCCCCGGCGCTCATCCTGTCGGATGTCGAAGGACATGTCCTTCCTCTTGCCCTTCACACGCTCCATATACTTGGTCAGGAGCCTACGGGCATCTCGGACAGCCTTCCGGTCACGGGCAGCACCCGTGAGCTTGTACGTCCATCCTGGGCCCTTACGGACTTCGGCAGTGCTGCCCTTGTAGCCATCCATCTCTGGGTGCTTCTTACCGAAGTCCCCCATGACGGAGCGGAGCCACCGCTTGTAGTCACGGGGCATCTTGGCACGGACAGCCTGCTTACAGATCGTAGCTCCCCAAGCTTGTTCCAAACGGGACATGGTCAGGACCTCCTGCCTGTGTGGGGGCATAGGAGTATTACCACTCTTCCACCTTCTTGATCGTGACAGCAGAGGGCTTGAACACAGCCACCTCGGGCACGTCGTCTACAAGACCCGACCCATAGTAGATCACGCAGTCATAGCCCTGCGTCCGGGCTTTGCGGGCCTTGGACTTGGAGGCAGTCACCAGGACGTTGGAGGCTCTGACCGTGGCAGTGTAGACTTTCGGGCGGTACTTGAAGGACTTGAGCCCAACCTCATCAAGCATATCGTAGATGTAATCAGGCATGCCTGTGCTGGTGGAGAAGATGTTGACGAAACCCTCCCCCTGGCCTCCAGATTTCACTTTGGTTCCGATGATGTATGTAGCGATGTCCCCAAGGGTGTCGGCGTTAACCCCTCCCAAGGTCTTCTCCAGTGCCTGCCAGCCTGCTGCGGGGTCTTCGGCATCATGCACCCGGGCCCAGGCTCTCTCCGGACCCTGTTTATAGAGGGTCTCCAAGAACTCCCCCGCACCAGAGTTCACCCTTTTGAGGTCTTTGATGATGTCGGGGTCGAACCCGATGTTCCTGTTGGCGTCGGCATATTTCCCTGCGACGGACTTCTTCGGGGTCAGGAAGATACCGGGGCCATAGAACTGATTGACAAGCGCATCCCTGGATTTGGAGAGGGAGAACCGTGTGAACAGACGTGTGGTTCCATGGTAGAGGGTGGCTGTTTTGCCTTCCAGCAAACCTTCGAGCCCCCAGTAATCCAGATGAGGGTCACGGGCTGCACCCAGGTATCGGGAAGCTACGCGTTGGATAGAGTCTGCCATCTGTGCTCCCAAGGGTTCTACTTTGACTAGGGCATAGGAGGGCCACCGAAGGAAATAACTTTTTCTGGGGGGGCAGGGTTCATTTCAGAGAGGTACTGCGTAGGAATAAGTGCCCCCCCACACACACGAGGCAAATCAAATGTCCCCCACTCTCTGTACCAAGAACCCCGTCACCCGCCAGGCCATCGGCTCCGTCAAGATGCCGGAAGCCACCCGTTCCTACGCCCCCGTGGGCAACGCCCAGCTGATCAACCTGATCGAAGAGCGCTTCTGTGACTGCCTCGCCCCGCAGGGCATGTCGGTCACCGCCGAGCGCTTCGGCCTCTCCGCCAGTGACCAGCGCATGTTCGGTGTGCTGGAGTTCGGTCGCACCGACAAGCAGGATGGTGACTTCAGCCTCGCGGTTGGTGTCCGCAACTCCTACGACAAGACCGTGGCTGCGGGTATCGCTGTCGGCGGCTCCGTCTTCGTGTGCGACAACCTCATGTTCGATTCGGACGGTGTGGTGCTGCTCCGCCGCCACACCCGCTTCGTGTGGCGCGACATCGAAGAGATGATCGCCAAGGCCGCTCTCCAGGCCTGGGACAAGTACCAGATCCTCCACGACCACGTCGGAGACCTCCAGGGTGTCGGCATCACCGACGACCGTGCCTACGAGATGTTCGGCCTGCTCTACGGTCGGGGCGTCATCAACGGCTCCCAGATCCGCCGCGCCCGTGAGTGCTGGCAGAAGCCTCCCCACGCGGAATTCCGTGGTCACGACCTCTGGGCCTGGTACAACTCCGTGAACGAAGCTCTCAAGAGCGCCCCCGCCCATATCCAGATCGATGCCCACTCCGATCTCCACGAGCTGGCCATGCTCCAGGTGCCCGAGCGGTTCTCGATGGCTGTCCCCGAAGCCAAGTAGACATCCCTGGTCTGTGCCCCTGCCCTCTTTGGGGGTGGGGGCACCGCTACCCTAAACCACCCCCACACCGTCACCGTGGCCTTCATCTGGGAGTATCAGGTCTGGGCCAAGCACTTCCCCTCTGGGGATGAGCACATGCTGCAGGACTGGCGGAAGCTCCGTGACCGTGAGGGCAACCAAGTGGTGACGAAGCCCGCCCTCCACATCGTGCGTGTGAGCATGAGTTTCGGGGATGACGAGTGGCGGGACGAAGTGTCAGAGTACGCCCTGGTGGATTTCGTGATGTACCACCACGACGAGGAAGACCGCAGCGTGTTCATCTCCAAGGACGAGTATGACAGGTTGAAGCCCCATGTGTACAAGCTCTCCAACGGGAGCTGGCCCGGCGAGGTCAGCGAGCTGGTGAGCGAAATCCAGGAACGGGAGGATGCGATCTCCTGTACTGGTGACATGAAGTCCATCGAGGTTGCAGTCTGCTAGGGTTCTGCGTAGTGGTAGCACACCCCCCAGGAGAGAGCCCATGACCCTTCGCATCCCCAAGACCCACATCTGGCGTCGGTTCTGCTGGCGTCGGCTTCGCATGGCAGCGATGATCGTCTACCCCCAGGGCGTGTCCTACTACGGTGCCACGGAGCATGCTGATCACGGCACGGCCGAATGCACCGCCTGCGGTGGGAAGCACGCGATCCTGGGTGGGCGCGGCTACGTCGAGTAGCCTGGAGAGCTTGGGTAGGGTCGTTTCGACAGCGACTGCGTAATAGGCGGCACTATCCCTGAAGGAGCCCCATGGACTTCGATGACATTATGGATCTGTTTGGAGGCGAGACCCCCGATCAGAAGGCTGCCCGCGTACTGGCAGACGCCATTCGTGCGGACACCACAGGTCGTCCGTTGACGGTCACTGCTTGGAAGTCCGTGGTGGGTACGGAGTTGGGAGTCAAGGGCATGCGCCAGAAGCGCATGGATGAAGTGGTGATTGCGGGTGAGCATTTGGGGTTGTTCAAGAGGGAGAAGAATCTCCTTGTGCTGTTAGAGCCCCCGCCCGAGGCCCCCAAGCCGAAGAAGACCGCCAAGCCGAAGAAGACCGCCAAGCCGAAGAAGACCGCCAAGCCAAAGAAGAGCGACCCCACCCCGGAAACTCCTGAACCCAAGACCCCAGAAGCTGAGACTCCTGAACCCGAGCCTGAGAAGCCCGAGAAGCCCAAGGGTCCTGGACATCCCGTGTTGATGGAGTGTGGGCACTTCAACTTCTGGCTGGACAAGGATGGTGTTTGCCAAGCATGTGCCACGAAGGGTGTGCCTAGCTGGCGATATCTGAGCGAGAACGGTGACACCCGCATCCCAGAGAGGATGCGGAGAACCCAGGACAAGGTGGATAAGGGTGGGTTCGGGGGGCTCTGTTGCACCCCAGATGGGTATTACATCGGTGGAGTGGGCAACGACTGCCGTTACTATCGCCCACCAGGAGTGGGTTTCTGCGAGTACCACAAAAAGCGACAGAAAGGGTAACGCACGCCTCGCACTCAGCTTCAAAACCTGGGAGGGCCAGAGCGTCCATGTAGAGGGGCTCTCACCCCACATTGAGAGTCTGATTGCGGTCCTGTCCCCCCTCGTGGACGAGGGGAAGATTCTTCAGGGCTTCACCTGGAAGCTGCACACGCACGGGGGACCCGGTGGCAGGGAGGTTCCCTGGCGTGAACCCCTCAACTTCTACAACACCCGTGGTCCCTACGGCTGCTTCACCAATTTCTCCCGGTATGCCGTCGTGCAGGAAGAGAAGAGCTGGCCCACCTCCGAGCACTACTTCCAGGCTATGAAGCACCGGGACATGGACGAGGACTACGTGGAGCAGATTCGGCTGGCCCCACATCCTGGTGAGGCAGCACGGATGGGCAGGGATCGCAGCCACGCTATCCGTGAGGACTGGGATGACATCCGGGATGACGTGATGCGGTGGGTGGTGCTGGTCAAGTTCAGCGCCCACACGGACTGCATGGCGACTCTCATGGGAACAGGGGGAGCAGAGCTGGTGGAGCACACCACACGGGACTCCTACTGGGGTGATGGTGGTGACGGCTCCGGCAAGAACATGCTGGGCAAGATTCTGATGGAAGTGCGGGATGTCCTGCGTGGTCAGATCCAGCACCGCACCTTGTGCCTGGAAGGGCTAAGCCCCGTGACCCTCTACAAGAAATCCCTTCACATTCCATGGTGGACTGCGTAGTAGTAGGGCAACCCCCCTGGAGACCTACCATGAAGCTGACCATCCTTCGCGGTGACATTTGCACCCAGAATGTTGACGCCATCGTCAACGCCGCCAACATGTTCATGCTGGGCGGTGGTGGAGTAGACGGAGCCATCCATCGTGCTGCTGGGCCGGAGCTGGTGGAAGCCTGCCGCCTCGTCCCCGAGGTGCTCCCCGACGTGCGCTGTCCGGTGGGAGAGGCCCGCATCACGGGTGCCTACAAGCTCCCTGCCAAGTACGTCATCCACACGGTGGGCCCCCAGTACAACCGTTCCAGCAACCCCACGTGGATGCTGATGAAGGCCTACTACAACTCCATGAAGCTCGCCCAGGCGCATGGCTGCCGCACGGTCACGTTCCCAGCCATCTCCTGCGGGGTGTACGGCTACCCCCTGATGGAAGCGGCGAAGATCGCTCTGTGTGTCCTCACCGAGAACGACTGGGATATGGATGAGGTTCGCTTCGTCATGTTCGATGAAGTTCCCCATGCTGTGTGGCTCCAAGTCGCCCAGGACATGGGTATCGAACTGGAAGACGTGACGCCGCCTCCCGTGGAGTACGAGGAACGGTTCCTCGAAGTGCAGGATGGTGAGGTGGTCGATGTGCCCCCCGAACCCGAGATCACCGCGGAAGAGCATCAGCGTCAGATGGACGCCGCTGTGGCCTCCGCGCTGATAGGCTCCTCCACCTGCCCCAAATGTGGGCACGAACTGTACGCTGAGGGAGACCGCTGCTCCTGGTGTGCAGGCGACTAGGACAGGAGAAGGAATCCCAGGGACCTGATATCTACAGTCTCCGTGGAGAGCTGGATGGGGCGCAGGGCACTCTGAATGTGACATTCTCCACCGATTGGGGGCTTTCGGTGTCTGACCTTGTGGAACTCTCCATCCAGGTGGATGCCCGCGGTGAGGGTGAGTACAATTTCGGCGTGGACTGCGGTGACGCCTCCCTCACTCCAAGAGATGTCGCCAAGCTGGTGATGCAGGCACTGCAGGATATGTAGCTCCAGGGTTAGATGAGAGCGGCATCTGCGTAATAGGGTCATCTACCCCATGAGGAATGACCACATGAACCTCCGCACCCTCCGCACCCTCGCCAAATCCATGCAGCAATTCCTTGGCACCTACTGGGAGATCACGGTCTACACCCAGAAGGAAGCCGACGAGACCTTCGTCTTCGACCCGCCCTGCGCGTACCTGAAAGCCTCCTGCATGTTGGGGGAATTCCTGGTCTGTGTGGACGGCGAGGTCTACATGCACGACGTGAACGATAATGACTACTACTTCAAGGTGGAGCCAGGCCCCGGCTGGTGCAAACGGGTCATGAATGCTGTAGAAATGCTCATCACGGAGGGTTCCGGAGAGGTCCCTTCTGCGTAGTAGGATGTGACAGACACCCAGGAGAGATCCATGGGAAGCCCATTGTTTACCCCGGAAGAGATCGCTGAATGGGATGCCAAGGCCACGGCAGCAAAGGTCTGGCGTGACACCGATGATGTCATGCGCCCAGAGGGCCCGCGCCCCTACAACAAGACTGTCAATGGCCGTGTGTATGAAGTGGAGCGGGCACGACGCTGGGCATGTGCTCTCCAACGTGCATTGGAAGACATGCTGGGTTCCGCAGCATGAATGGAGCCCCCTGCGGGGCTAGAAAACGACCCTGCGGGGCTAGAAAACGACCCTGACGGGGTATAGGGAGGTCTTGAAGGAGATCACCTATGCCCCGACGTTCCCGTGACAGCACGATGCTGGCTTTGTACGACATTCGCAGGAAGTCCAAGAAACACCCTGGGGAACAGCAGTTCCTGTTGATCCTGGCGATGATGCTGGAGATGGGCAAGCTTCGAGGGTACACGACCCAACAGCTTCTCCAGGAGGCGGAGGCATACCAAGAGGCACACCCCAAGTGGGCGGATCTCATCGAAGATGCCTGCTACTACATCGAGCGGGGGTACATCTGCATGCCCTTCCAGCCTCAGGTAGAGGATCCTGGTTTCGTCGCCTGGGTCGCTACCATGAAGACCCACCCCAACAAGCTCTCTCGGCTGGACAGGGCTCTGTCCCATCCCAGTGAGGAACCCTCACGGAAGTTCCCTGCGTCTCTCTGTTCCTTGTGGAAGTCGGAGAAGGATGCCAAGGCAGCACTCAAGAACGTCCCCGAGAAGGATCGGAAGCTCACCGCTGTGGTGCCCGCCATCATCTACTATGCCGACAGGGTAGGACTCAAAGAAGAAGCGTGATCTGCGGGGCTCTGCTGCGTAGTAGGGGCAGACCCTCATCCACTACGGCATGTTGCTCCAGGAACGGTCGCACACCTGGCGTAAGCCCGTGACCTCGGAAGAAGCCCAGCTGATGTGGAAGCTCAAGTGGGCTCTGGATGAGATCCAGGGGGCTATCACCGCTCTGGACATGGACATGTGGCTGGGTCAGCTCCAGCCCCTCGTGCAGGCTTGTGACGTGCATGGGATGTCGGCCACCTTCGTGGACCCCAAGTGCGGGGACACCAAGTACATGTGCTACGCCATGTGCGGTCGGATGGTGATGACCATCCAGCAGTCGAGGATGATCACCCATGCGTCGGAGATATCCCACGTCACCGTGATCACCGCAGAGGACGAGGACACCCCCCGTATGGGGCTCAAGGGCATCAACGCCACCAAGGGCCACGCCGTGACGATGTTGCGTGATGCCGTGGTGCGGTGGAAGGCTGGTGATTTGGACTTCCAGCCCGACGAGGCGGTCAGACTCCTATGAGACTCCGAACGAACGCAGACAACCACCAACTGGCAGAGGGCGAAGTCCAGATCGAGGACACGGTGGGTGCTGTCTCCGTCGCGGTGCTCCCCACAGCGCCCAATCTTGTCCGAGTCTGCACTGTGCGTGGCATCCGCAGCCGCAAGGCGCAGTGGGCCTTTCTGTCTGAAGAAGGGGTAGATGCTCTCATCGAAGAACTCCAGAAGGCCAAGGCCAAGCTTGTATGAAAAAGATCCTCCGAAAAATCCTCCTCTGGCTCACGTCCCTTGTGGAGGAGGAGCCCGCGCTCCTGGAGGACAAGGAACAGGACATCTTTTCCGAGGAATGCATCCTTGATGCGGCTGTCTTGGATGCGGAGTGGGATGTGTTCATCCTCAAGGGTGAGTGGACGCAGCTTGCCATGAAGGATCGCAAGACAGAAACACCTGATGGGCGCTGTTGGGTACCCCGTCACACCTACCCCCCAGGATCGTTTTCAGGGAAACCCCCAGAGTGCTACAGATCCAAAAACCCCCCCATTGGCGGGTCGGTGTGGTGCCATCATTGGGATATGGACGCCTCTGACAGCAGCCCCGGCGCCTACAAGCGGCTTTCCTACGCGAAGTTTCGCCGGGAGTATCCCAGCACAGACATGCTGCGTGATCTGGAGAAGAAGATTGCCGCTCGGAACAAGTACGAGGGCTACAAAACCGCTGCCTTGGAGATTGCATGAGACGCCTGACCCGATCCGACAACTGCTGCCTTGCCGAAGGTGAGGTGCTGATTCAAGAGGAACGGGGAGGCATCTCCGTGCAGCCACGTCCCTGGGACAGCACCGTCCAGGTCAAAGCTGTCGGCGGAGACCCCACCCGCAAGAATCAATATGCCTACCTGACTCCGGAGGGCCTCAATGCCCTCATCATGGAGCTACAGGCTGCACAGGAGCTACAGGTTGCACAGGAGCTGCTGGCAAAGAAAGATGTGGGTGCGTCGCGCAACCCCGAACCACCTATCATTTCCTGGGACTGCCCCCCTCCAGACCGCATGGTTTACAGTGTGGAACCCGTGACCGATGGGGTAGTACCCAAGAGCTACTGGGCTTCCCCAGCAGGCATCTGGGCAGTCAGAACCTCTCCCACCGCTGCACAGCTTTTCTTCGAGGTGAAGCCCACCGATGAAGTGGTGCAGGAACAAATCAACCGATTCCAAGACAAGGAAGGTCATCCCCCCTACATGGTGGTGGTGTGTGGCAGCACAGAAGGTTGCTTTGGCCACCTCCCAGGCTACGGAATCCTCCTATTAGGAACATCATGAGCAAACCAGAAGTATACGTCAGCATCGACATCGAGTCCGATGGCTCCATCCCCGGCATCAACTCCATGCTCTCTTTGGGAGCTGCAGCCTTCGTGCTACCGGATCGTGCCCCCATCGCCACCTACGAGGTGAACCTGCTTCCCCTTCAGGGGGCTACCCAGGATCCCGACACCATGAAGTGGTGGGCGGGGCAGAAAGAAGCCTGGGAGTACGTCAACCAGAACCAGCAGAGGCCCAAGGAGGCCATGCAGGATTTCGCTGCCTGGACGAAGGCTCTCCCTGGGAAGCCCGCGATGGTCTGCTACCCTGCGTGGGACTTCATGTGGACGTACTGGTATCTGTGGAACTTCACGGGGACTCGCCCCTACGGGCTTGGGTGTGTGGACATCAAGACCCTCGCCATGACCCAGATGAAGCGCCCCCTCCGCCAGTGTGTGAAGCGGAACATGCCCAAATACTGGTTCCAGGGCACCCCTCCGCACACGCACAAGGCTCTGGATGACGCTCTCGGTCAGGGCATCATGTTCGTGAACATCATGAACGACATGATGGGGACGCGATGGACGAGCAGGTAGCCCTTCCCCTGGGGAGAACCCCCAGAAAGAGCCCCTTCTCCGGGAACGCTTTCGTTCAGGTTGCGTACACCACCTTCACCCGTATGGAGATCTGGACGTACAACCTCAAGATGCGCCTCCTGCTCCCCGAGAGACCCGCTCTCTCTGTGAAGGAACACCAAGAGGAGAGGGCTCGGCTGCGGCACCTGGACGCTCTGCACGAGAAATACCGCCCCTGGGAATACTGTTGGAACAAGCTCACAGTGGCAGAGAGGCACCAGGAGTTGGAGGCTATTGCGGAGCTGGAGAAGGACTTTGGCCCACGCCCTCTTATTGGGCGTAACGAACGCCCCACGGACTGGAATAGCTGCATCTACACCGTGACTACGGAGACAGATGAGTGGCTCGTGGGCCAGCGGGGGAACGACAGGGACATCATCCTCCTGGAGATCCTGGACACCGCTCTCGCCCCTTGTGAGTTTCAGGCGATGCTGGACTTCTTCCACTCGGATGACCCCCTCAAGGATGACCCGCAAGCAGCCAATCTCGTAGCCGAGATTGAGGACTGGTTCGTACAGCAGATTGCCCGCAGGGGGAACCTGAGCCACGAGCTAGAGAGGGCCATTCTCCGGGCACCGATAGCAGACCTGTGTGCAGAAAACCTGTTGGGCAACCTCTACAACTATCGAAAGGCAGAATCCCAATGAAGCGCGTACTCATCACCGCGGGGGCTGTTTACGGAATGCTCGATGACAACAAGCTCGTCGGCAACCGGAGCCGTGGTATCTGGGCTGTCAAGCTGGCAGACACCCTGGCCATGATGGACTTCGCTCAGGAAGAGGAGGACGGCCTGGAGTACGATTTCCAGATCACTCTCCTGGTGCCCGACACGTTCCCGAAGGAGCGCATCGAGGCGCACATCAACCGCATGGCCATCGAGAAGGTCACGGTGGTGAAGCACAGGGGCTTCGATGACTATCGGGAGAAGTGCCACCAGCTCGCAGGGGAGCACGACTACGCCATCATGGCGAGTGCCGTGGTCAACTGGATTCCCACGACGCCCGTCCCTGGCAAAATGGCGACCAAGGGCTATGAAGTAGGGGACAAGATCGACATCTCCTTCTACCTCGCCCCTCGGGTGATCGAGGAGATGAAGCTCTACAACCCCACTCTGACCATCATCGGCTGCAAGATGCTGGCGGGTGCAGACGATGAGACGTTGGTAGAGGCAGCCTACGGCGTCCTGCGGCGTTCCAAGTGCAATGTGGTGGTAGCCAACGACCTCACAGCAGGGCTCCGTAGAAAGCTGCTGGTGTACCCTGACCGCTCGGTGCATGAGTACGGCAACGACTGGCCGGGATTCGAGAAGGCCCTGTGCGATCTTCTCCAGGATCGGTGGTGGAAGACCATCGGGCAGGACGCGCCAGTGGGTAACAGCCCCGCCATCGACCGGGCCAGGCTGTACTTCGATCAGATCGTGGACAAGTACCGGGACAGGTTCCTCCACCCCGTGGATGGGAAGGACATGGTGTTCGGCTCCCTCGCGGTTCCTGTGGGTAAGGCGGCATGGCTCGTGTCTCCCCGCACGAAGGGGAGGTTGTTCACCTCCAAGGATGCTGTCCTGATTCAGAGCTTTGCCCTTCCCGGCCGCACCATCCATGTGCGCGGGTTGTCCAAGGCGACCCTCAACGCCCCTCTCCTGATCCGCACGAGTGCCGCCTATGACAACTGTGCGGTGCTCCATCTGCATGAGGAACACCCCATGGGCGTCACTGTGCCCTACGGCCCTCCAGGGTCGGAGCGGGACAACAGCCGTGAGATCGTGGGGCCGGTGATGAACATCGAGGGACATGGCTTCGTGGCCACCCTCAACGAAGACCTGTGGATGCAGCAATGACCTTTGCGGGTGTTCTCGAAACCATGGGGCCTGCCGAAGTGGCACAAGCCATCTTGGATGCGGGAGATTCCAGGCAAGGGTTTGCGTTTGACGTAGGGAAGGCACTCTTAGATGCCAACCCACAGCGGCAAATCACCCCTCCTGATTTGGGGTATGGGGAGCATTTTTCCCTACGCCTTGTGCAGTATGATGTGGGGGCCACGAATTCAGGGAAGAGGCTTACCCAAGCACTTGTGGGACAGGGGTGCTCCGAACAACAAGCCGGGTATGCCCTGCTGTTTTTGGAAGAGCAGAAGCCCTACATCGTGTGCATGACCAAAACCTGGGAAGACCTGTACAAGGCCCACTCCTACTGGGTAGAACACGGCTTCAAGGTGGAGGTGCGCCCCAAGATGGTGTGGTGCCTCCAAGAGCACATCTCCACAGAGACAAGGACACAACAATGAACCCCACCCTCTTGGAAGCCCTGCAGGACACCACACCCGAGGAACTAGCCAAGGTTCTCCTGGAAATGGACATGCCGGGTTACGCCTATGACGTTGCAGCATCCTTGATGCAGAACAACCCTGGAAAGGTGCTCCCTGGGCCTGATCCTGACAAGGCAACCACCCTCCGGCACACCATGAGCGGAACTTCATCACCCGCTGGGCACGGGACAACGGGTTGGCCGTAGCAGCATAGAGGCCCCCTGCGGGGTATAGGGAGCCTGGAGGTACACGATGTTCGATTCTCTCGGTGACCGCATGAAGAGCTATGAGCGCGTCTCGGATGCCCAACTGACCCGCCGCACCCCTGTCATGGGCAGGCTGGATGGCAAGGCATTCCACAGCTTCACCAGGGATATGAAGCGCCCCTGGGATGAGAGACTCCACGAGTGCATGTGGGAGGCAGCTCTGCACCTCTGCAGTGTCGTCCAGGGATGCAAGGTGGCCTATGTCCAGAGTGATGAGATCACCCTCTTGCTGAACGACTGGGCCTCTTTCCACACGACCCCGTGGATGAACTATCGCCTGGGGAAGATGTGCTCCATCGCAGCAGCAGAATGCACGGCTGCCTTCCTGCGCGCCTATCAGGATGAGTTCGGGATTGCTCTGGTGGACATGGGCACGCTGCCCGTGTTCGATGCTCGGTTTTGGAACGTGCCCATGGAGGAGGTCGCCAATGCGTTCCTCTGGAGGCAGCAGGACTGCACCAAGAACAGCGTGACCATGCTGGCCAACTCCCACCTCACAGAAGCGGAGTTGGTGGGCATCTCCACAGAGAAGCGTCTGGACAAGCTGGTGCTGGAGAAGGGCCTCAACTGGAATAACTGCCCTGTGCCGCAGAAGCGCGGGGTCTGTGTGGTCAATGAGACCTATGACCGGAAGGGTGCCACCAGGCGTCGCTGGGTCGTGGATAAGAACATCCCCGTGTTCAGCAAGGACAGGGACTACATCGAGAAGTTCTTGCTCCCTCTCCCTGGCAGCAAGGTGTAGATCATGGGAACCCGTGTAAAAAAGGTTCTGGGCTACGGCATCACGGATTTGGCCACGGATGGGGGTGGCACTATCATTGACCCCCGTGTGGACTGGGAGCAGTTCGAGGCCAATTGGGAACAGTATGAGGGTCTGCACCTCGCGGACATGGTGCAGTGGCTCCGCCTCCCCAGCATCCGAAAACGGATGCTGCAATGGATGCAAGAGGAAAACCTCATCATCAGGCCCAAAGATGCGGGGTGGGACTACAACCTGATGGTCTCACTCCTTGAGAGGAAATTGCAGGAGGAAAAGACGGACACCATGGCGTGCGTCCACTGGAGGGCAGAGTTCGGGATGCCTGGAGTCATGGTGTTGCGGTGCCCTGACCACCCCAAATGGTACAGGGTAGATGACATCATCGACCATTACGAGGAACAGGATATCCGGGGCCCCAAAGAGCACGTCCGCCACCTGGATGTGTGCGGCATCTACCCCTGCAACCACGGTTTTGTCCGCTTCCGGGAGGCCAAGCCCGAAGTTCAGGAACAGCTCCGTGGCCTGGAGGGCACCCCCATAGCTAAGCACATCCATAAGGGGTTCCTGCAAGGGCGGAACTACAACATGCTGGTGGGGAAGTGGGACCCTGACGATGAGCCCTGGACAACAGGGGTGATGTTGGAGCACCTACTGAATGACTGGAGGCCGGGCCTGCCCTTCTCCCTCATTGCTATGATGGAATTCCTGGGTTGCTTCCCTGGGAGGGGGCTCAGAGATAGCTTGCGTCCCATGGTGTACACCTATTGGTCTTAGTGTCCTCATTCGAGGGAATTCAAGAACGAATAGTGGATAGGGGGGCATAAAGGGGGGTGGGGGGCATATAGGGCTCCATAGAACAAACACTGGAGCATCCGACATGGACGCCTTTGACTGGCTGCTTGGCTGGCACAACTTCCCCTACCTCTTGGCTCTCATGGTCGCTTTCCTGTGGTCAGTGGCACAGGTGTCGCTTGGTATCATCCCTGATGGGGTGGACGCTGACGCAGATGTGGATATCGACGTGGACATCGACGTGGACATCGATGCGGATATCGACGTGGATGCCGACGTGGGCCCCGACATGGGCCCCGACGTGGGCCCCAACTGGGCAGGAGCTGCCTCTTTCACAGCTACAGCCATGACGTTCTTTGGAGTGGGCAAGGCTCCCATCTCCATTCTGGTCCTGACTTGCCTGGTGGTCTTCGGATCGTTGGGGCTTGTGACCAATCTGTTTTTCAAGACCCTGATCGACATAGTCCTCATCGGATGGGCTCTCCAGGCTGTCCTGCTCGCGGGCAACATGTTCGTTGCTGCGACCATCACAGGACGGCTGGCCTGGGGTCTGAACAAAATCCTGCCTCGCAGCGAGACCACCTCCAAGGGGGGAAGGAAGCTAGTGGGTCACCAGGGTGAGGCTGTGGACACGAGCCACCGTGACCCCGGCACAGGGTATTAGGGGGTTCTGTTCCGAGAGTGGGTGCGTAGTAAAGGATGATTCCCGCGTGGGTATGATCCCATGCAGGAGTCCTCATGACCGACAATGAACACCGCCGCGTCGACATCCATGCTGCCCACCACGCCATGCGCCTTGCAGGGGTGACTTCAGGCAGGACACTACACCACCTAGAAATGGCCTTGTGGCACTTCGCACATGGGCTCATCAGGACCAAATGGACAGCCCATGAGACATGGGGCCGGAAAGCCACCCTCCCACCGGAGGGGTTGAGGGGTCTATGATGGTCATCCACATCATCAGGAAGCCCTTGTCAGAGGGGAACGTCGCTGGGAATGTCCTCAAGTGGGGAACAAGACCATAGCTGTCTGGGACTGCGAAGACAACTGTCCCGTTCAGGAACTGGATGTTCAGGTTGGGAGGCGGCCTGTTTCTGGTGCTGCGAAAACAGGGAGGGCCACGACTGCGGGATGCTACGGGGGTAGCACCTATTTACAGGGTACTGTGGGCTACGGGGCACTTCACAACGATGAGGGGGGGCCCCTCAAGGTACTTCAAGCAGTTCAGTTCCGAACCTCGGGACGGAACCACCAGCCCTGAGCCTCATCCATCCACACCACATACCAAGCGGAAGCAAGGATCACAGTAGGGTCTTCGAGAAACTCATCCAGGGGCACGCCTGCCATGTCTACGAACGCGGCTACTTGACTGAGAGACAGCTCCAACTCCGAGGAGCCCATCATGTACATGTCCCATTGCAGGTACAGCACGACCTCTTCCTCATCTGAAAACTGGAAGCTGATATCCACTAACACTGCAGGTACGTGTGCGGTTTGCATGGTGCTCCTGTATGCGGGGATTCTTATAAATCTCCTACAGGTATAGCCGCATCACCACCAATAATGTCTGTGGTGGTAGCGGTTATCTGCTGCTGTAGATGATGGCTCCAGTGGCAACGGTGGCTACCACGAGGCCCGATGTGACTGCCCATGCGGTGTTCCGCTGCCCACGAGCGATGAGCACCTCAACCTCAAGGTCTTGCACGTCCTGGTGCAGCTGGATGTTCCGGTCAGTGATGTCCTGAATCATGTGCCCATCGGAGTCCATCTGACCCTGCACCGCATCCAGGGCAGCCTGCATGAGATCGATGCTGCTACGGGCCTCGTCCAGAGCGATGAGGGAGATCTCCTGACAGGAGTTGAGCCCCTTTTTGCACACACCGAGGTTCAACCCCTTGGTCAAAAAAGAGTCGTAGTGCAGCTCGGGCAACAGGTAGGACTGATAGGAGGGGGTGATGGTCTCACCGGGGGCCACAGAAATGATCTGCGGCTCTTCGGCCAGAGCGATGGAGGCAGCCAGGATGAGTGCGATCATGGGGTGATTCCTTCTGTGTTCCAGCCGAGCAGATCGATGTCTGGGTTCATGATGTGACCGGACTTCACACTGCCCACCCCACACCCGATGTGGGTGCAGGTATGCCCAAAACCAAAAGCATGTCCGAGTTCATGGGCGATAGTGAGCCGTTTCAACTCCGCCGGATCTTCCATAGGGTCATCAGGGGTGTTGAACACACCCATGAACACAATGGAAACCCAGGGGATGGTAGCACCTACCGGGCGGGTGGTTTCAGCCACATGATCAGGGTTCAAGGTAGCATCTGCCAGAGAGAGGGTAATCGAGCCTGGGTAGCAGGGCACCAGACGTTCCACACCCTGTTTGTTGATCCCTGTGCAGGTAGCCAAGCAAGCCTCGTTCTGCACACCGGAGACCGGGTGCCCTTGTGTCTGCCACCAGTTGAGGACGTGGGTGACATCCTCGGGCCTCACCCAGCCAGGGGTGGACTGGCAAATGATAAGGGAGGGAGTCTCAGCCCACTGCACCGGCTGTGGCACCTCTACCTTAGCGACCGCAAGCAAGTAGAAGAGGGTGCATACAACCAGAAGGGTCAACGCACCTCCCAACCAGGGCATCACCTTAGACATTATCGGTCTCCGATTCGGAATCCACCTCGGGGGTGTCAGCAGCCAGGAGATCGTTGCCCAGCTGGGCCTTCTCTTCAGGAGTCAACCCCGCGACCTTCTCCTTGTTCTTGTCCATCTCTGCTTGGGTGTCCGCGGTGTTGTCCGCGATGGCATCGGCGGCGGAGTCGATGTCCTTTTGGGCCTTGTCGCCCTCGTCTTGGGCTTTGCTGACCTCTACACGAGTCTGATCCCGATCCTTCTTGGCACGGCGAGCTGCCTCGGCGGCTGCCAGAGCAGCGGCTGCGGAGCCCGACCCGATCTCCATCTGTCCGTTCATGAACAGAACGACAGCGATGATGATGAGGATGACGACGGCGGCGACGAGGCCGATGATGACTTTGGTTTTGGTTTCCACGAGGTCTCCTACCCTGAAGGGGCTCATAGCCACCTTACCGGCAAAGTGGGTGCAGTTCCCAGGGGCCCTGCGTAGTAGGGAGGATGAGCACTGAATCTACCATGGTCTGCCGCTGCTGTGAACGTGATTGCCCCAAGACCTGGATGCAGAAGCATCACCTGAAGACCAAGAAGGTGGACAAGAAGCTGATCGAGTGGCTCTGCAAGGACTGCCACCGAGCCGTCCACGCCCTGTTCTCCATCAAGGAACTTCGGAAGCAGGAAGACCTGACCACTCTGGAGGGGCTCCGCACCAAGCCCGAATTCGTCAAGGCTGTGGAATACATCAAGACTCAAACCCCTGGGAAGCGTATTCGGATGCGGACATCGAAGCGCACCCGCAAGCGCAAGAGGTAACGACATGACCCTTCTGACAGGTGTTTATGCCAGCATCAGCCTGGAAATCCGGTTCTCCGACAAGGGCTGCAAGGATGCCTTGCTCAAGGGCTACAATGTGGCCCCTGACCATACGGTGGAGCTGTTCCCTCCCACTATGGACATGCCCCGCAGCCCTACCCACTACAGGGTCAGCCATGAGGTTTGGGCCCTCGCCGTCGCTGTTACCACGGACTATTCAAAGGATAAGGCCGCCCTCTACATTGGGCGTGCTGGCAGGGTTCAGGGTTACGATCATTGCAAGCTCCGGTCAGTGCCGCAGTGCCGCACTCGCATCGAGGTGCAGCACTCGTATCTGCCTATCTTCGAGTACGACGAATACCCCTGCGACAACAAGGGGTCTCTGAACCTGCTCCAGATCCTCACGGATGAAAAGGCTCGCCGGGTGAAAGCCTCCGAAGACCGGACGGGTGTGTACGAGACTCGTGACCGGATGGTCGCGGATGCCAAGGAAGCGGTGGCTGCGGAGCATCGGAGCACCAACCGTGAGCAGGCCCAGCGCTTCATGGGGGAGGATTTCAAGCACTGTGGCCCTGTGGAAAACTTCTGGGGTGAGCCTGCGGTCAAGGCTCTGATGGAGTGCCTGGAGGATCCCCAGGGGGATCCGGGTACCATCGTGAGCGCGGGCCCTCTGGATCAGGCTCGCACGTTCATGTACGAGGAAGAGGCGCTGCATGAGACTCGGAAAATGGAAGCCGTACAACACGAGCAGCAAGCAGCACAGAAGCGGGATCAGGAAGCCATTCTCCAGTGGATCGATGAGCATGGCTCCGAGCATCTCAAGCTGCTGGTGGAGGAAGGCTGCGAATACACGGAAATGTACCTGGATGAGCGACAGGCGGTGGATTTCCCTGGGTGGAGGGCCGTACCCTCCGGGGATGTGCATCCGCTGAGGACCCCCCGCTTGCACACTCTGGTGTGTTTCCAGAAGGCTCGTGAGCGCTGGCTCAATCTCAAGATGAGCAAATTCCACCGCACCATGGGGGAGCCCATCGATCTGGATAGCGAGCTTTTGACGGTAACGTGGGAAGGGCGTACCCTGGCCATCACCATGCCGCTCCTGGAGGATCACTATGGGCAGCTCCTGGGCTGATCACGCCATCAAGGCTCTCGACAACGGGGATGCGGTCACCATCCGCCCCCGTGGGAACTCCATGACCCCGCGCATCAAGTCGGGGTGCCAGGTCACCATCTCTCCTATCGAGGACAAGACCCAGCTGAAGAAGGGTGACATCGTGCTCTGCAAGGTGGGAGGTCGGAAGTTCTGCCACCTCATCTCTGCCATCGATGGCAAGGGCATCCGCTTCCAGATCAGCAACAACAGCGGCCACGTCAACGGCTGGGTCGGTCCCGGCTGCATCTATGGCAAGGTGACCAAGGTGGAGAAGTAGCACATGGAATTCACAATACTCCTGGGCCTTTTCGCCTGTGTCTTCATCTTCCTGACTATCGCTGAGGCCCGTTCCAGGACTCAACGCAGGGTGGAGAAAGAGGCACTCTGCACACAGCTTCAGCAGGCACAGGAGAAGCTGGACAGCTCCTGGGCACCGGCAGAACAGGCGCTCTCCAACCTCCACCAGAACCTGCACACCTTCAGGGAGGACTGCAGCAGGGCGGAAGCCCTGATAGACATCATAGACATCATAGGTCCCTGGGTGGAGGCGAACCGGAGTGAGTACGTCGGACAGACCGTGGCTCTGGATGCAGAAGGAAGCGTGCTCCTTGCCGAGAAGGACGCGGACTGGTTCGACATGGGAATCCGCAGGCTCGGAGGGCGCGGGGTCAAGGTAGACCCCAAGCTGATCTTCACGGTTGAGGAAAAGAGTCCCGCTGCGTAGTAGGGGCAACAACAGGAGGTTCGCATGGAATGGCCACCGAAGCCAGTGGCAGATGGATATGGGCGCACATATGGCAGGCATTTTGTCTACACATGCAGCGACGAAGCGTTCATCGAGGCATGTTTGTACGACAGACGTAATATGCCAGGCTCCATCACCTGGGAGCTGACGGTCTCCGCACATCGGAATCCCCATGATTCGGGGCTCCGTGACGACATGTTCCTTCTGAGGATGATGGAGCACACAGAGACCCCCATGGACATCATGCGGCTTGCCTACCTGAACAGTGGGGGTATGGCCAGCGCGGTGGCGGAAGTTCTGTCAAAGCATGGGTTCAGCTCCCGCGCATACTACGAGTCCCAGGACAGGCGTTGACCATGCCCCTCTCCGTGCTCTGTGAGGTCGCTGGGAGGTTCGTGTGGTGAACAGAGCGCCGCAGCCGTGGCAGCGGGGGGGTTGAGCCTGGGAGGCGTCCTGGTGGCCCCTGCTCCCGCACAGGACATTGTGATGGGCGGTCAGAAAGAAGCTGAACAGGGTAATGGTACAGGAGAACGAGTCGCGTCGTACTCTATGGCGACACGTCCGAGGAGATGTGGGATGTACGAGACAATTCCTAAAGGCTACTGGAAGATTCTGTGGAATTCCTTCTGGAAGGGGCTCGCTCTCATGGCAGCCCTCATGGCTGTGTGCAGCTACTTCCAAGACAACTGGAGCAGCATGTGGGTTGTCCTGACCGCAGCTCCCATCTTCATGGACGCCCCAAAGCGTTCTGTGTGGTATTTCCGGCGAACGGTGCTTATCGGCCCCGTCATCCTGCTCATCGTGTGCCTCATTGTACTCCTCGGTGGTGTCTCTCCCGAGAACACAAACCCCTGGTGGCTGCTATCGGGTGGGCTGATCGCCATCGGCTTGACCGTCTATTCCTTCCGGGACTGGCGGAACTACCTGCGCGGGCGTGAAGATGACCTGATCATCTCTTTCTATGAGGATGCCCCGGCCGCTCCGATGCGTGCCGCTGCCGACCTGGCGATGAAGCTGGAGAACGCTTTTCTCCAGGGGTGTCAGGACTCCATCAGGCGTATCTTCAAGGCCATCGATCCCGATCTCGACATCCCTGGGGATGCCATGGTGCCTCTGCTCTCCGAGACGCGGGCGTTCTGCACCGAGAAGACTGGCTCCAAGCTGGATAGGAGTTGGGTCGATCTCTACCACAGGACGATCATCGCCCTGGAGAGGGACACCTCATGGTCAGCAGAGGATGTAGAGGACGCCAAGGACACTTTGCTGGGTAGGAGCAAGGCATGACCGAGCACCAGGATGATTTCATCATCGAGACAGCGGCGGAAGCCCTGGCCTTCATCCAGGAACACGCTGAAAAGATGTTCAAGAGCGAGATGTTGACCGACATCCTGATCAACATGGCCAAAACCCTAGAGCGTGAGGACCCCACCCAGGTGGTGCACGCAGCTGTTCTCGTCCTCGTGTTGGCGGATGAAGAGAGCGGAGAACTGCGGGTATTCCGTGGGATGGACTGCGTTAGCCGGGGTGCCTCTGCTGCCTTGGCAGACACGCTGGATCAGACAGCGGAAGTGGCTGCCCAAGCAGCGGAGACGGAGGAAATCAATGCCTGACCTCCAAACCAAGATCAAAGAGCTAAGGCGCACCCACAAGAGGGATTTGTTGGCTGCTGCTGATGCCCCCAAGTGGGTGGTGGACGGGGACTACAAGACCCTGTGGGAACGTATTGAGGACTCCAAGAAAGAGCCTCCATGGTCCGTATCGGATGTGTCTCGCTGCAAGCTCTCGTTTTTCCATTGGTCTGTCAAGGTTACGGATCGGGGTCATGTGGTAGTGCAGATGACGTGGGAGAAGTACACCCAATCGGGGCATCTCTCAGAGAGTGCCTTGGAGGACATGGGGTTCAATGGCCTGGGAATGCAAGCAGGTCCCCAATACGAATATGCCGGGGAGGGGAGCCTCGAAAAACCCATAGAGCATTTCTACCGCACATGGGCGGAGGCTCGGGGTGGGTGGCCTCTGCCAGGGGATCCTGTGAAGGTCAAGACGCCTGATGGGCTGCTGAAAACCACAGTGCAGGCTATACAAGAAGGAATGGTCATCCTCCCCTCTGGGAGAGGGGTGACACCCCATGAGCTTGTTTTGCCAGAACCGATGCGGAGATATGAGAAATGAGAACCCCTACTGGCTACTGGCCCCGCAAGCTCCGCAACCTGGCGCTCATGACGTTGGGCTGTGTCCTGGTGAGCAGCATTTGGAGCCATCTTGATGGGACTCCTTGGTATTGGGGTCTATGCAGCTTGGCTCTCCCCTTGCTCCTCCCTGTGTTCCCTTCCGGCAGCAAGGTGGAATACATCCATTCCCTTCTGCGAGGGTGGCTGTTCCTGGGCTTCCTCGCGGGAGTCACGTTCCTACTCCTGAACACCACACCCCGTTTCTGGTGGGCTTTCTGGATCCTGGCAGGTACAGCCTGCTTGCAGACCTGGAGTGCATGGAGGACAAGGAAAGCGCCACATGGGAGAATGGGTTCAGGTCCTGAGGGTACTGCGTAGTAGGGGTGAGGAATAACACCATGCCCCGCTCCTACTCCACCAGAGCCGAAGCTACCCTTCAGCGCAACATGGCGCACTTCCCGGAATTGTTCCCGACCCGGCAACATGCCTTGGCGCACCTGCTGTTTTCCTTCGGCACCGGCATGGACTGGAACCGGAACGGTGATCTTGTGGACACGTTGGGGCACGACACCCCAGCATCAAGACGGATGCAGCTGCGAGAGCGGGCTCGTCGGGCACAGGAATGGCAGGAACGCTGGACTGAGCGTTCCGGGTATTACCGTGAGTGGTTCCAGAGCATGCGGGAGTGTGGCAAGGGTGATG
>Ga0208904_1000840_pt1 | contig 22826 bp, 42 predicted proteins | sample AntAceMetag02UKB_FD_184774 | JGI IMG/M metagenome (GOLD analysis project Ga0208904, IMG submission 184774) | Saline lake microbial communities from Ace Lake, Antarctica - Antarctic Ace Lake Metagenome 02UKB (SPAdes) (version 2) | ecosystem: Environmental > Aquatic > Non-marine Saline and...
ATGGAAAAACATATGCGAGATTCATGGCAGAAGATGATTTGGATATTTATTGTTCAGGTGGAAATGTAGATGTAATAGGTAACACAGCAACGGTACATTCAAATACTGGTGACACCACCATATCTTCTAATGTTGGCAGTATTAATATAACCGCTGGTGACGATATAGAACTAACACCGGGGGCAACAACAGCAGACCAAATAATAGTTCATATACCAGAAGGTAATGTTGCCGATTCTGGAGCAGATGGGGCTACAAAGGTGGCATATAGACTGTATGCGGCTGGGTCTGGAGATACTAGGTTTTTAAAAGTTACAAAGGCATAATTAGTTATATATAAACAATCTTAAAGGGAGAAAGTAATGGAAAAGAATGAAATGTTATCAAAACAAAAGATGGAAGAAGCATTACAGGCAGGTATGACTAAATATCTACAGACTTTTTACGATAGTAATTTTCAGAACAAATTATCAGAAGAACTTGTTACGGGTATAGGTATAAAAATTATACCAGAGATTATGAAAGTACTAGACCCTTGGATACCAAAAGAAGAAAATGAAACTAAGGAGGTTTAAAAAATGATTTATAAAGCTGGAACGGTACAGGTAACTCGTGGTTCCACAACTGTTACGGGTAACAGCACAGAGTTTTTAAAGTACGTCAGTAGCTTTAGCATGTTCAGAAGAACAGGAGACACCTCAACGTATATTGTAGACAGGGTTATTAGCCAAACAGAATTGCTACTGTCTACACCATATCAGGGTGTTTCTTATACTGATACTAGGTATTCTATTAACCCAGACAGAACCACAAACCTTGGGTTGCCACTGTTGAGTCCCAGCTTGCCAGACCCATCTTTTGTAGTGAATCAAGCGCTGGAAAAGATCGACAAGAACGCTGGTACATTCCTAGACTTCAACTCTTTATCTGGGGTAGACTACTCAGGTGAGACTGGATTCTACATCAGGAATGACTACCATTCAGACGAACTTAAGCTTGGTAGGGTTATAAAACTAACAGACAGTTCCGGTGAAGTAACATCATACGACTACGTTTCCAACAACTCTTTCTTTGATGCAGACGTATCAATCACACCCGTTGCGCAGGACGTTTATTACTCTGGAGAAACTGGTGCAGAAGAACAGTTGGTTAAGTGGGATGTCCTGTCAAACGAGAACACAGCAGGGTATGTTTTTATTAATACCGTTGACACTGCCACTAATCATATTGTTGTATCAGGTGAAAAGATCGGTTCTGATTGGAGTGCCGACGATGTACTGCATTGCTACGGACACACCATGGGTTTAGGTGAGATAGATACTGGACTTACATCAACAGTGGTGCCTTTAACTCAAGTAAGTGGCGAAGCATTAACTTTGTCAGAATTTAAAACAAACGACCTGCTTTATAATTATCAAAAGAACAGCTCTAGGGCTATTATCGCTGGCGGTGTATCAAGTTTAACAACCACAACATCAACAGATAGTTGGTCTGTTGGCGACAAGGTGTACACAATTAAAGCTGATATTAAAGTTGCAACACCAAACGTCGGTTCAGACGTTGAAAGCGTTGAATACGGGGCACAAAGCCAAATAGGAACTGACTCTGTTAAGAAAGATAACGTAGACTTTGGTATGGGTTCTCAACAGGTGTGGGCAGAAGATATACCAGTCTCTGCAAGTCCATTAGATGCCACCAATGTTAATGATGCTTTCACTGAACTCAACTCAGACTTCATCAACCACACAACAACAGGTGAAGCACACATTGGAAACGATGTCCACTTTGCTGACGATGGTCAGGGTGCTCATACCTTAACCTCAATTCACATGCAAGACGCCGTTAATGAGATAAAGAACAGGATAAATACGAGCGACTTTATTACGGGTTCTGTGGATTCATCTGAAGATGTTGAACAGTTTTACTCTGATGGGTTTATTAACTATCCCAACGCATTCATGAACAGTGGTGAACGTTGGTGTAGGATGGAGACAGGTACCAACGCTGGGTACGTTAGACAGATTGATAGTTTTGACAACACTGACGGTGAGTTTAACTTTGCAAGCGGCGAAGGGTTTACCTATGTACCATCTGAAGGCGATGTGTTTTCTGTAATTTTAACCTCTGAGTTAACTGGCTTAACTGGTGATACAGGTGCAACAGGTGCTCAAGGAATACAAGGAGACCCAAGCCAACCGACCAACCTCCTCCCCAATTCAGGCTTTGGTTCCTGTTCTAATTCTACCCTTGAGAATGTACCGGATACGTCTGACATGATTACAAACGGTAGTTTTGACTCAACCACTACTGGCTGGTCGCAAGTATCAGCAATACTTTCTAGTGTTTCTGGTGGAGCAGTTGGAAATTGCCTAGAGATTGCAAATGACGGAACTAATTATGGTCGTACCGAACAATCAATAACTACTGTAGATGGCAAATTATATAGGATTATTTTTTATTTTAAAAAAGGGACTGCTACGTCTGGACGCATTAAAATTGGTTCAACTTATGAGGCTGAGGATATATATCTTAATACCTTTACAGATGCAACATGGACTTCGCACACTGTTACATTTAGGGCGAATTCTACAACAACATATATAGCTATGTTAAACACATCTAATACAGATACGCAAACAAGTTATTGGGACAGCATTTCCCTCTACGAAGTAACCCCCGGCTTTATTGCAGCCAATAATTATGGGCCTGATGGATGGATAAAACCTTCAACGGGAATATTACACCGAGTTTTTACGGGTTGCGGAATACATGAACTCAGGCATGAACTCGGAGCGGCCGCGGAGAATGTTTTTTGGCCAAACTCTAGCACAATATATGAAAGCCCAAGTCACTATCTTAAATTTTCAGGTCGTCAGGTTGCGATGGGTATTAAAATTAAAACAGATGTTGCCGGTGTGTTCAGACTTCGGATTAACGATGGTGTTGGCATAACTTACTCTGATTATCATACCGGCGGTGGAGATTGGGAATGGCTGGAATGCACGAGGCTTGTTAGTGAATCAACAGATCTTTTCGTTACGGGTGTCGGGGTAAGTGGCGGTACAGTGTCAGATGTCGCATATTACAAAGAGCCTATGCTCATATACGGCTCTGTAATCGGTGAAGGGAATTATAGTCAGCCGGTGGGCGAGGTGGTGTGGTGTGATGCTACAAATATAGACTTAAATGATTATGTTTCAGCCTCAGTATCGGCAGATGTTGATATTGATATTGAGGCCCAGACGAATGGGATGATACCAAAAGGATTTAAAGCAATAAACATGAACATGAGGGGATTGTGCGGAACTGCTAATAAATATATTTCTTTAGGTGCTTATGATTTAAGGGTTTATAGCCAAGTAGTAAGCGGTGTAAATGCCGGTAGTAATTGGGTAAAGGACCATGACAATGATGGCAAAATCGCCCTACAAAGGAATGATACTTTTTCCGGTATAACAATCGGCATAACAGGGGTGCAGGTATCATGATTAATATTATAACAACAGAACAAATCGACACAGAAAAACAATACGTATTTATCACTCTTGACGTAGACGGTGAAACAATAGAACAGACAACCGTTCAACCGTGGAACACAAAAGAGCCTTTGTTGTCCGGCCAGGCATTAGTTGATTGGATTAAAACTCAAGAGGATAGATATAAACTTGAGATATTAAAAGACATGTATCCGGGCGCTGAACCTGACTTAAAAACGGTTGAAAGTTTTGAAACCTGGGTCAAGGGCGGCGCTGAAAAGACAGACAAGGGCGGTAAAAAAGAACAGGTTATAAAAAAAGCGTGGACAAATAAACACCCCAAAAGAATAGGGTTGAAGGCACGTATCAACGAAGCGAAAAGCATTAGCGATTTAAAAACTATTTTACTTGACATTGTTTAAATGTGCGTGGTGGCGTTATGTCTTTTAATAAAACTCAGTTTAGGACGGTTATAGAAGAAACTCTTAAAAAAATAGATAAGTATTCTGGTAATGCTGTTTGTCTTTTACTGGGTACCTGTGCTCAGGAGTCAGACTTTGGAACGTATCTGTACCAAATAAACGGCCCCGCCCTTGGGGTTTTTCAAATGGAACCCGCAACCATGCGCAGCCTTTGGTGTAACTACTTAAATTACAGAGACAACCTTGTTAGAATAATATACGGGGCCTGTGGTGTTGTTGATGCAGATGAGTACGCACTAAAAACAAACTTATCGTTTCAAATAATAATGGCTAGGTTTAAATATTACAAGGTAAAAGAAGCACTGCCAACAACCATAGAAGGCTATGCAAAATACTGGAAGACACATTATAATACTCATAAAGGTAGGGGAACAGAAGAACAGTTCATAAAAAACTATAACAGATACGTTTTATAAGGGGGGTTACATTGGAGTATTTTTCAGCTTTACTAGAGCACAAGAATATTGTTACCGACAACAAGGACTTATTGTGGTGTATAGTTGTGGCTTTGGTTGTTTTTTACTATGCCAATAAAAACAGTACCTGCCATCACCACGAAGATGTTTGTGGTAAGATTGTTGACATAGAAGACAACTACCTGTTTGTTGAGGAGTGTTTAAGATATTTAATGAGGCACATGTATTCAGTTTGTGCTGAACTTAAGTTAAAACCAGACAAAGAACCTACACATCAACGTAATAGAAGGGATAAATAGTGGTGTGTTTAAAACAACCAAACAACAAGAAGGTTTTTAGAAAGGGATTTGAGATGTTTAAAAAACTAGTGATACCCATGCTACTCATCGCATATGGGTTAATACTTACATTTACACAAGGTTGTGCGAGTAAAGAGGCTATCGTTAAGACTGGTTCTTTTAAGACTACGTTTATTGCGGAAAAAGGTAAGACACTTACCGGTTCTGTTGACTTGGATTTAATTAAAGAGGCCGGTAGTGGTAGTACCGACATTGGTATTCAAGGTGCTGAAACTGCTAACGTTGAAGGAACGTACTATGAGAAGAGAGTTGATCGAAAAGTATCCACAAGTTGTACTTGGCAGTCATGGTACTTTGTAGATGCCAACGGTAAACAACAGCACCGGACGTACTTGTCATTCTATGACGGTAGTTCTGCTATTGGTGATCTATTTGATACGGAAAATGAGGTTCCTATTATTCAGGACATGATGGACGAAGAAACTTATTACGGGCCTACAGTTGAATCTTCACCGTAGACTTTCATGCTGTGGGGTTGCGTAAAATACAACCCCACAGATGATTCTAAGTGTGCATATTGGCAAGAACAAACAATGTTAAAATTCCAAATAATATAAACACCGTGTTCATCCATCTCTCAGTAAACTTTTTCATACAACAACTGTCACCTTTCTTTTGTATTGTTTATACGACAAGTATTCCCACCCACCAACAGACATCGTATATCAGCAGTGACCGCACGAAACAGGCCCGTGTTCTGTTACCCACACCCACACTGTTGCTTGGTTGTGTCTTGGCTGGCAGTTTGAGCACGGACAGTACTGTTCTTTACCACAGTTAGGGCAGGTCATACCGTCCTCGCTATTTCTATTATCACCATCCATACTAGCAAGTCAATCTGTAGGAATATTCTTGTGTAAACCATCAGAATGGAACATCTGAATCATCAGCCACAGCATCACCACCACTGTAATCTGCTTCTTTATCTGTGTAACTGTTAGTTGAATCTTTTTTACCACAGAATTCAAAGGAGAACATTGAAACGCTTGAATAATATTTTTCCTCATATTTACGGTGCTCCTGCTTGCCAGTCACAATAATCTCACTCCCCTTCTTGAAGTACTTTTCAATTAGCTTCGCCTTATCGCCGAAACTCACAATTTGGTGCCACGTAGGGTCTTTATCTTTACCGTTATCTGTAGCCATTGTAAACTTGGTTACTTGCTTACCACCCTGTGTAAAACTGGTCTCAGGGTCTTTGCCAAGTAGTCCGTGTAATATAATTTGATTCATTACTTTTCTCCTATTTCTTTTATTCCTGTTATTTCATTTTCAGTATCATCACGCACAACGTTGTTTTTCGTCTTCTCACCCTCATACCATATCTCTCTCGCCTCGTCTTCGTCTTTAGCTTCTACAACATACGTAGATGTTCCACGGCTATAACCTGACCATTCAGTTTCTATTTCATATTTTGCCATTACTTTTCTCCTCTTCTTCTGTTCTCCATTTTATTAGGTCACCCTCACATTTAAATACTGGTATCCCAATCTCTTCAGCTCTAGCTATTTCTTTTAGTGTACCTTTAGAGTTTTCCCAACACCCGATAAGCAAAACAGCATCAGAAACCTCAAGCCATGCCATAGAATAGTCATAGAACTGCTGTACCGTAAAGTCAGAATCAAAATTATCAATAACATAACTCTTGTCGTGCCAAGGGCAAAACGGTGCGAAACCATTACCAAAAAGGCAAGCGCATGTTTTTTCACCAAGACCTATATTTTTAAGAACATCCAATACGTTGTCGGCACTGTATGGCCCTGCAACATAAACTCTTTTCATTTCACACTCCTCTTTTTTAAATTGTTAAGACGGTGTTTGTGTATTAATCACGTCAGACAACATATCTTCCAACCACCTAACATTTTTACTCCACCCCTCTTCAAATGTCAAAACCCCGCTCATCATGTCCTCCTGATATAAAGGCTCTACACCAGATATAGCCTCATATCTTTCAAATGCAATTTTCCACCCAATTGGCATGTCAACATAAATAGCCACGTTTGCCATCCCAATACATACTTAGTATTTCCGAAGTTGATTATTTTATTAAACCTATTGTTTCTTTTGCCAACTAGCTTCACCCATTATTCTTTTCTTTTCCCTGTCTGCAAACCAAAGAATCTTATTCAGCTCATATTCTATGTCATTTTTTGTACCAATCCTATAACACGCTTTGAATATATTCATGATCTGCCCGTTCATTTCCCTATACTCAATCAAGTCTTGAAGTTGTGTTGCTCCTTCTGGCAGGGCATATTGAGATGGGGTTGAGCCACCATTGCAACTACTTACGAGTGGTGGTTTATAACTTGGGCAAAGCATGCATTCTTTTTCAGCTGTATACATATGGCTAAACTTGTAACATTCTAGTGCTTTACACCATTCTGGTATATTTCTTTGCATATTTTTACCTTACCATGGCTAATTTGTTTAATATAGGTGGGCTTCAGCCCTTAATCATCCACCCACCCACCGCAAAACCTAAAATAAAATGTTAATTAATAACAGACTCTCCCTTTCTATTTTACGTTAATATTTAGTTTTTGTTTATTTACCGTCAAATCTCAAAAAAACCTGCCACGGAAAATTGAGACTTTTAGGTCAATATTAATATTACTGGAGCTGTTTCATTAGTTCATCAACCGTTGAAGATGTACTAATCTCCTGTTTAGTTTTAAGTATAATCACGACCCCGTTCCCGCAAGAGCTACAATGGCCAACGCCACCAATAAGTGACTTAAGAACATAATTATATATATCTATAGGATAGCAAGATTTATACTCTAAAAACTCTTTTTTTTCTTCAATATCACATTTTCTTAAAGCTTCAAATGCCTTGAATAAATCTGGGATGTTCTGGTGCCACGCATCACTCATTTCTCGGTTCCAACGCCTTGGGTTTAATAGTACGTTGTTATTCTCCATATTTTACCTCCAAATATTAATAAATTTGCGGTCTTCCCCTACCACCTTCAACTTTAGCCTTAAAATTATTTCTTTTACGAACCGCATCTCTACTTTTTACACTACAAGAAGGACAATGTGCTTTTCCACCACTTGGTTCTCCGCATTGTTGGCACCTTTTTTCGGCTTTCATCTTTAACTGCCAACGCCTTTGTTTGCTTATCGAGTCGGTGTTTTCTGTTTTCATCTTAACCTCATGTTTCCATTATACCACATTTAGACAGAAACTATCCATTTTATTTTTCATATCGGTACTTTTGTCAAAAATCAATTCTGAGCCACTTAAATTTTGCATTATTGGTGATATCAAGCTTAGCGACACTTGCTGTATAATAATAGCTCTATAGTGCCTTCTCGTTCGTCTGACGGCAATTTACAGGTGGTGCCGTGGTGTCTTTTACGATAATATCACAAATTACCCCTAAAATGACAAGTCTTCCGTTAATTCATGTTGTCTCACCTTAACATCCTTAATCCTTCATAAAAACATCTTGTTTAATCTTAGTTACCTTCAGTAGACATTTCTTACAATGCACCGCACCGCTGTCATCTGAATGTCTGTCCTGTACCCCTGCTAATACCTTGTCACATAATGTACACCTATAATACGGTGTGTCCGCAACCACCTTAAGTCTTGCCATTGCTTCTGCTTCATTATCCATTAGTTATCCTCAACTTCGGACTTACGATGTTTACTGCTGATTGATTCTTTGTGTTGTTTTATTGCAACCCTTACATCTTTTACTGCCATAGGATGACTTGTCTCATGTAACCTCCAACCCCTGCCAGTATACGAGTCCCTACAGATACATAGGCCAGTGTAGTAAGCTTTGTCGTTTAGGCTCTGTAGGTGGTCTAGTAGTTCTGTGTCACTGTCACATTTAGCAATTGCTACTTCAAGAATTTTAAGATCGTCAAAAAATCCTTCAATCAAAACATCGTCCTTAATAAACCTTGCATATTTTATCATATTTCTAAGCTCTTTCATTTCGCCTCCATTGCTTTTTTGATTAAATCACGAATTTTACCTTGATTATCGTTTTTTATGTTATGTTTTTCACCATCAATATAATATTCCAGCTCTCTTCCCCTGTGGGTTGTTGAAATATCAAACCAAGCGTTTTGCAACCAATCAAGCACATTACTATCCTCCTTTAGCTTCTCAACTTCACCATCAAGCTCATAAAGCAGGTCACCCAAATCTCCTATATGACCGTCACTCTCGCAGTACTGGCTTAAACGTTCTTGTATACTGTCAATTGGTTTCATTTTTATGTTATCCATTACACCCTCCTGTTCCATGCTTCAACTGCCTCTTCTGGAGTATCATACCAACAAAATGAACTTCCACAGCCTGTATTTGAGCAGTAAATAGTATAGTCTGTCTTACTTGAATCACCAAAATTATGAGGTCTAATATCTGCCTCGCTACCGCAGAATGGGCACAATTTTATATCTTTCATTTTATTTCTCCTTGCCATACATACAGTTTTCGGTTTTAATATCAAAAAACTCACAAATAGAACCTTGTGGGCAGTCACAGACACCACGTTCGCTGTCTTTCTTTTTAAGGGCTGATTCTAGCAAAGAAACGTTGTGACACAGTAAATCCCAAGAACCTAAACTATCAACCTGCTTATTAAATTCAGAATATATTGCATTGTCTACTTCTATTAAACCTTGACGAATGTTTTCAACTATACTTTTCATTTTATTTCTCCCTTAAATTCATCTGGCATTTTTATTCTTTCTTCTATACACTCAAATTCATCTCTCTGACCGACCTCTTCAGAACCCGGATATGACCACCCACCACCATTCTCCCAAATATCTTCCCATTTTAACACAGCCCAATCCTCACTCTCATCCAATTTTACAAAATAGAACCCACCTATAACACGATTGTTTTTTTGAATTATCATTTTATCACCCCTATACCCTCTGTTAATTTGTTTAACTTCTTGTTGTCTATCGCCTCATGTTCGACCCTTTTGACAGTGACTTTGAAGTTGTTGACAAAATCTTTGCACATAAAAGTTAATTTATCTGTAGGAGCATGACCTATAGCCAGAATACCACCACAGTCAATGATTGCTTTTGTTGTAGCTTCATCGAACTTAGCCTTTTCAACACCAACTCTGTTAAGCTCTTCAATAACATGCTGCCATGCCTTGAGTGCATTGGTATCAGAAGAACCTTCAATTATCTGCTGAAACGCATGTAATCTGGGAAAGTACTGTAAAAACATTGATTCTTCTATTGCTTTGAATATCTGCTCGTCAGAATAGCGGTCTAAAGCACGGATATACAGCTCCTGAGATGTTGACGATAACGTTTCTTTGAAATAATCTGCTAATATTAGTAATCTTTTTAATACTTCAATTTTGTTCTTCATTTTGTTCCCTTTCTTCTTCTATTCTTTTTTCTTCTAGTAGTTTTGCAAATACTGGTTCTGCACTGTCAAAATTACCGGGTGTTACGCTTGAAACAGTGTTGTTGGTTTCTGGCTGATTTAAATAACCATTAAACTTATTACCATAAAGTGTTAATGGTTTTAAATGTTTTTCATAGTCTGTTCCTCTCCACTCTTTAATCTTTATGTCATGTACTTTTTTAAAATCATCTAATGTGTGACCCTCACCAAACCTAGCCCTTATTTTTTCTTTATGTTTGTCAGTGTCTTTAAAATTTTTACCAAGTTTTTTGTTTAAATCATCTATTACTTCTTTGTATGGAATTTTAGGTACAACATCTTTTACATCTTCAGGTACATTTACATCTTCATTTGCACTTCCATTTACAATTACAGAGTTTGCTGTTGTCTTTGCCGTCTTGTTTGCCGTAGCAAATCCACCCTTAGAACCAGAAATTGAACGCTTTAGTGACAATATATTATCGTCTATCATCCTTTTTTGTGATAGTATGTTGTTTTTTATATCCAACTGTAAAACATCTTCTTCAATAAGGTCTGTTAGCGCATCGTAAATAACTTCCAAAGAAAAGTGCATATGTTTTTGGAGTTTTATAGCAAAATTTTCAATTTGGTCATTAGTTTGGTGGTTCTTTTGCCGTAGCAAGATAGTCCCATATTCTTTTGACTTATGCATAGCACACATAACAAAAAGATAAACGCCAACAGATTGTGCAGAACATTCTTTAAGTTTTTCATCTGTCAATATATCCTTAACATATAATGGGATATATGGTTGGTCTCTAAGAGCCATTAAAATACCCCCTTGTGTAACTTATTATACTTTGGTTTAAGCTTTTTTATCAACTTTAACTCATAATCAAAAAAACCCTTTTCCATTGGTAGATAATACAATTTACACATTTTGCCATTTGAACGTATTTTTGATGGTATTTTATGGCACTTATATCTTTGGGCTAAATTAGTTGTACATCCAACATAAACAATATCGCAATCATCCATTTCATACTCGGTTAAATTGCCATATGTTTTTTTATGTTCAACTAGAACATAAACAGCTGATTCTTTTTTTAATGCACCCCAATCAAAATCACACCAATATATTTGTACCATCCTTTTTAAGAAAACAAGCCTTAATCGTTCTGACCTTAAATATTCATTATGTTCTAAATAATTTACAAATGCCAAATAAAAAACATCTTTCAATCTTTTCATTGATAGCATGTTAGATTGTAATAAAATTAACATAAGTTCTAATAATGTTTCAAATTCTGCATTACCCCCGTATTCTTTAATAAGTTTTTTCCTATCATAATCCCCAAATTTACCAATAAAGTCTTCAAAAGCCGTAAAATCATAAGATAATTCTTCCATATCTACCTCCAAAAAAATTGCCATAAAAAAAACCCAAGATGGCGCAGTTTAGGGATTGTGTCCCTAACACCTTGGGTTTCTAATATGGCATTTTGATACTTCATATTACATACCCCTGCGCAAGGAATGGTGTACATCTATAGTACACAAAATCAACGTACACCCATTCCATTGTTATGTCAAGTCAAACATCCTAATTATTTAATTGCTTTCAAAAGTGCAATTCTCCAACCACACAGTAGTGGTATACTTAACGGGCGTATCCCGTTTAAGCTATAAACCATTGGCTTTTTTTGTATACACAGACCATAGCTACCAAAAAACAATCTTATCCATAAAACATCTTCAAATATGAATCCATAAACAATCTTATAGTTAAAGTTTTTTACTTTACTTGGTATGTAATTAGCGTGTCCAACATAATATTCCACGATATCTCCTTATTAAACAGCCTGTTTATTTATTTTCATCTTCTGTTGAATCACCCATAACTTGCCAATCACAAGCATCATAAATATCAATAGGGCAAGTATTAGGTTTGTCATCATAAAGTATAAGCTCACAACACTTATCACATCCAACGCAAAAGAACTTTCTGTTGGTTTTTGTTTTCATAGCATCTCCTTTTGTTAGTCAAACACATCAAATAAACAAAAAATAATTAGTGATATCAAAAACACTCCATAAACCACACAAAGTCCAAACCACCACTGCTCTGTTATTTTTTTTGCTATATATTTCATAGCACCTCCTAATACGTTATCATTTTTATACCGTGTGCCTTTGAGTGACAAACTTGACAAAGCAAAACGCAATTTTCTACAGTATTCCGTCCACCTTGCGATCTAAATACTTTGTGATGCACTTGTAGGTTCTGGTTTGAACCACACTCAGCACAAATACCGTCGTTAAGATTATAAATATACTCACAGAAATAACGATATATAATATTATAATGCTTAGGACACAGATGATATTTAAAATACCCATTATACTTCTTTTTAGCTTTGGCATTACAGCCTCCAAATTCACAAATTTTCACTTGCTTAACATCACCCCTATAACGCCTATTAACGTGAAAAACAGTAATGCGATAGCAAACCCTCCCCAGAAAGGGAACAGTACCCACCACCACGACCACGCTATCACGCTTGTAAGTTTTAAAATTATAAAAACTATACCAATTACACCGAAAAGACCTATACTGTCGGCTGAACCTTTTTGATTTAACATCTTATTCTCCTTTTAAATTTCATTTAATTACCCCCAAACTAACGAATATGTCCAAATAGCAAGACACACGCCAACAATAACACTAATAACGTCTGTTGCTGAGTGTGTTTTCACTACCCTTGGGTATTCGTTTACAGACAAAAATATTGCCCTTAACACCACGTTTATAACATACAGCCAAAACATTACCTTAATATAAAGCTCCATTCTATTCTCCTTTACCAATCAATTTCTTCTACCCTTGGTTTTACATCTCATCATGATTTGTCATTTTTATTGTACCCTGTTCGGCACCCCCGGTATCCGAAAATGTTCTTGGGTGTGATGATAGGTACTCAGCTGCCATCAATTCGAGAGCACGATTTGCCTTTTTGGTTTCACCGTCAATACCAGCTTGGACCAAACCATCGCTAACTATTTTCAGCTGTTCTTCACTTCCCATATTGAAAGATAAATGTAAATTCAACTCCCCAGACGTATTACTTGAGTCTCTAGCTTTTCTTTCCTTATCATCTTTACCAATAAACGAGTCAACGTGGGGTATAGTTTGGTCACTCTCAAGCTGTGTACGTAAAACCTTAACCGTCTTATCGCTGAGTCCAACGCAGGATGCAATATAATTGTTGGCTCTCTCTGGGAACTGTTTCAACAGTAACTTGCCCGCTGCCCTTCTCTCTGTAATGGTAAGTGGAAGACATAAATGTTTTGTGTTTGATGTTATTGCTTCCTCAAGGGCTTGGCAAAAAAGACCCTCCTTGCGTTCAGCCCATATGTGATCTTGACCAAGGTTAAGCCTTGCAATCCTACGGTGTGATCCAGCCACAAGGCATGGTTGAGTGAAATCTCGGTCTGTTATATCATAAACTACTATTGGGTCTGTGTCGTCAATATTTTCCATCAACGTCTTAACGTGATCTTGGTTTATCTCCCGAATTTTAAGCGAAAGTAGCAACTTAATATCGGAAATCCGAAGTTGTACAGTTTTAGCCATTTAATTCCCCTCTCTGTTTATCTCAATCCAAGTAGCTACCTGCTCGAAGTCTTCTTGAATTGATTCTGTTATTAAGTTTTCTTTTTCTTCTTCTGTTTCACAACTAGACAACTCATCGTCATCTATGTATAAATATTGTGGTCTTGAACCACCGCAATATCCATCGTCTACTTGCCATGTTATTTTCACTTTACCTCCCAAAATCGTACCCTCTGGTTAACTAAAAATTGTTTTAGTGCTCCGTTTACCAACTGTTCCTTGTCGAATGATTTAAATTTTATAACTACAAGTTCACCTATTGTTTTCTTAATGGCAGGTGTTGCTGTTTTGTGTTGCTCATAGTACATTGCAAGGTCTTCGGCTCTGTTGTTTGGTACTATTATTTGGCTTTGCTTAGACTCTACCTCTAAGTCTTTTACTTGTTTATCCATACTTATTATTTGATATCTTAAAGCACAACAAATAATAATTACCATACCAGCTAAAACAATAGAGATATCTTTCATTTAGCCACCCTCTTTTTCGACTTCTTTTTCGTTAATATCGTTTTACTTGGCACCTCATCGACCTGCTTAATCTCAAGACCGAGATGGTCAAGTATAAGCTGAACCGAATCTTTGAGTGATATCTCTTCTCGTTGGAAGTAGCTGTAAAATCCAACCGTGGCCTTAGTTTCACCGTATGGTATTTTTAGCTTGTCCTGTATTGAAGCAATATCTACCCTAACCCTGTCTGTTATCCTCTTCTCAATCTTTTTAAACATATCATCTCCTTTATAAGCCATCTTTCATTGTTGAAAGCATACTCTTTAATACTTCTGGTTCACTTTTACTGTCGTTAAGAAAGTCAATAGAACCCAGCCACTTGTCTTCGTCAAAACCGTGCATTGATTCTACCTGATACAATTTATAGAAATACTTCTTCAGCAGTTCACACTCTGGCTTATCAAGTCCAATCTCACCAACTATGGCCCAGAACTGTCTGTTGAATTTCGCCTGTTCATCCGTGAATGTCTCTTTCTCCGGTACTGCATTAAAGGGGTCTTCAATAAAAGCCATGGCCTCATCAAATGTAAGTTCAGACATTTTTTCAACACCAAGTCCAGACATGTAGGTTTTGAGGTAATCTTTATGTTCTTCATCTCTTGCCTGAATCGCATTGATAGACTTAACCTGTAATGATTTGATTCCTGCGGTCATTACATCTTTACCATTTAGCTTGATCTTCTGTGTCAGCTTGCGCGGTACTTGCGCGGTACTTGCGCGGTGCTTGCTTGGTTCTTGCTTGACGACTGGTTCCTCTGTGGATTCTTCACTCGCACTGAAGGTTGTTGCTTTGTCATCTTCAGCTTCAACACTCATATCAATAACTGGTATTACTGGCTGTGAATCATCCATCTCTGGGTTGATGTCTTCCGGTTCTGGAAGTATAATGTTTTTTGAATGGTGTAACCCTAGGTTTCCATCCCTAAGTTTCTGATACTGGTCTTCGTTAATATTGGGATATAACCTAACAATATAGTGTGTTTGGGGTGCCGAATTGGCACTACCACCACCAGTCTTCTGTGGTGTCCTCTCTAGAAGTAGTGGTATTAATGCAAACCTGTTCTCACCAGTTATGCTTTGGATGTAATCACCAACATGTTTTATACCAGAATTTATTGAAACGGTTGAGTGAAAAGAGCCTGTGTCTAAAGAATAGCACCACCCCATGGATACCTTGGGCAACATGAAGAATAAAGACCCTCTTAAGCTACACTGACCAGAATCAAGTTTCTCACAAGGGCAGTTAATCTGTTCAATCAATCCATTATCCTGTTTCCTCCACGCTATCTCTCCGTCACCCTTACACTTGACACCAACCGAACCACCATACCACTTGTATGACTGGGGGAAGACAGATTCTATCCGATTCACGGGGAACATTATTTGTAGCTGTTTTGGTTTATCCCCGAACACCTCTTGAACATCTTCAGGACAGACGAAATAGTCAGTCTCTTTTGGGTACTCTTTACCATTTTGATTTTTTACCTTAATACCCAACCTTATCTTACCCCGCCTCGGCATATATCTTATGTCGGATAATCCCCGTATTTTGGTGATTGATGGAAAACCTTGTCTATTCATTTCATCTCCCTTAATTGTTGTTTTTTAAGTTTTTGGTGATATCTAACATGGTCTCCGGTACATGAAAATAGCATAAGATTGGAAGTTTCATTATTGGTCTTATTTTCGTCAATATGATGAACAACTTCTTTTTTAGTTAATTCACGCCCTATATGGTTAGCCATTATAACCCTGTGAAGAAACGTATCGTTGTCCGCACCCCTTTCTTTAAACACAACATATCCCATTGCCCTTACACTTAAACCCTTATATTTATGTCGTAGTTTATAGTAGTTTAAGCGACTTTCAGCACGTGTTCTAGTTTTTATTCCTGAATTTACAAAATAATTTGTAATAGAACGTTGTGAACACTTAAATAATTTTGCTATTTCTATTTTACTCCATCCATTTTCGTATAAACTTTTCCACTGTTCTTTAACTGATTGTTTAATACACTTACGACTCTTAATCTCTACACCAACAGATTTAAGGTGTTGCAAAACCGTAGTGTTTGAACACCCATATTTTGTACCTATTTCCATTGATGTTATTCCTTTTTCGTACAACTTTTTCCATTTTTCTTTAATTGATGGTTTAACATACCTTTTGTTTTTGACATCAACCCCAACAGATTTAAGGTGTTGATTTACAGCATATTTTGAACAACCGTATTGTACACCAATTTCTCTTGTTGTTAACCCTCCTTCATATAAACTTTTCCATTTTTCTTTAGTAGATGGTTTGATGTATATTCTGTTTTTAACCTCTGCGCCAACAGAATTAAGATAGCTACAAACAGTAGTAGGTGAACAACCATATTTTAAACCTATTTCTGTTGTGGTTAACCCTTTTTCATATAAACTTTTCCATGGTTCCTTAATCGATGGTTCAATATATGTTCTGTTTTTTAACTCTATGCCAATGGATTTGAGATACCTAGAAACAGAAGCATATGAGCATCCAGAAATTTCACCAATCTCCCTTAACGTCAAACCTGATTCGTACATTTTCTTCCAATTTTTCTTGATTTTCAACGAGACTACTTTAACCATACCAACCCCCAATAAAAAAGCCAAAAAAATCCACAGGAGGCTCGGATACCAGCTTTAACACTGATAACTCCCATAGATTTAATTGACTATTTTTATTACTAATTATTTTCACTACGTCCTCCGAGCATAAACTTGAGGGAAGCTTACACCGTTATTATTGTTTTGTCAAGAAAAACTGTTTATCTTTATAATTTAACCTTGTTGATTGACTCTTTAAATGACTTGGCAGACTCTTTGCTTATTTCAAATGATTCACCACCGATTGTAATTGGGACTTTTCTTGATTCGACATACCACTCATCAACATTAAACAACTCGTCAAATGTTATGTAGCCACTATTATCCCACACTACTCTTTGGAATTTGTCGTCTGTTTTGATTACATAAGAACTACAAATACCATATTTAATCTTTTCACCAAATTCTGCATGTTCCCATGCTTCTTTAAATTTCATTGTTTTCTCCTTGTTTTGCGGATATACGCAGGTTACTGTTTTGTTTGATCTGTTGTTAACAATAAAATGTGTACAAAGTCTACACCCGTCACTACCCACACCATTTTGTGTACCGAAAGGGCACGATGTTGGGCAAAATAAACCATCATATTTGTACTCAATCTCATTACCCTCCACAATCTCCCAGTCACCATCGTTGAGACAAAAACTGTTAAATTCATCCCTAGCGTTCTTGATGCCATAATCGTTAATAAAGCTGAAGCCTCTTCCGTTGATTCTACCCACACCGCTTAGGTTAAACCCTAAAACACCATACCATTTACCCGCTGTCAGATAATCCACCAGCTTACCTTTAAAACTTTTTATTCTTGCATAATATTGTGTCATCATACCACCTTCCTTGCTGTTAAGTGTAATGTTTCAGACAAACCTTCTTTTTTCTTTTTAATATTAACAGAAACAGTGAAGTCCCGTGTAAACCCCTTCTTTGTGTTGAGTTTTTCAAGTCCCCTGACTATTGGTATCTTTATTTCTTCTTTTAACAGTTTGAATTTCTTTTCCTGCGCACGATATGTGTCGTACAGTATCAAGTCCTGATTGAAGTCATCGTCAATAATTTCTGAGGTCTGCAATCTTTTCTCAAAGTCTTTTTCAATTTCCGTCCAACATATCTGGTTCCACTGGCAGTAATCACACCGCCATGATTCACCAATCACATAGTCTCTTTCGTGAAGTTTACCTTCAACTGCAAATTTCTCAATTTCTAAGAACCTATTGGTACACAGTTCAGTTATACGTGGTAGCACTACGTTAAGAATTTCCACCTCTTTATTACTGTTGGCTTTTTCATACACAACCATAGTGTCAAGGTCTAGGTCATAGTACACGAGGTACTCCACAAATGCTGATGTGTTCTTGTTCTTTATTAGTATAGTAGCCCTGTTTATTCCGTACCCTTCAAGTAACAGCCCCCTTAAACCCCAAGCGGTCTGTGTAAAGAATGATAGCGGTAAGCCACTGTCCCACCATTTTTGAAATGCGAAACAGCTTATTGCCTTGTGCTCAAAGAGATACTCGGTACCCATTAAATCGGTTATTATGCCATCAATGTGGGTATGCATGTGCTCAGGTGGTACCCACCTACTACTGTCTTTACCCTCTGCAACCGACCCGTCTGATTTATAACTTTCTTCACATTGTGGGCACATATAACCTTCTAGGTTTATCCCCTTAACTGGGATGTTCATAGTAAACTGGTTGCTGTGGTGCCGATAGCTTGTCTTGTTAATCCTTTTGATGCTGTTGGCTTCTTGGTCGTTACCATCCTCAAACACACCATACGCCCTTGATGACATCCCGTGCTTTGTATAATTTTGCCTGTGATAATCCATTTGTCTTAAACATCTTTCAGGGTCAGAACTTGACGGTCTTGCCCGATAAGCCTGTTCTTTTTCTTCACCTTCAATCTTTAGGCTGTCATTTACGACTTCAGCTAGCATTCTCTTTCTCCTCTTCTGCTTTTGATAGTATATATTCTTCTATCTGAAGGAATGCGTTTTCATATGTTGGGCCAGTAAAGTGCACCTCAAATACACTATTCCAGATACCACACTTATCTTCTATTTCACCATCACACCATCTGTGTCGTCTAAAATAAACATCAATATACCCTTCTGGGAACATTTCAAAAGCCTTCTTACTTGCTTGGTCGTGTGTCATTGGTTTCTTTTTCATTACATAACGTCCTTTCCGTCTGTTCCAACTGTTGTGTAACTATTTTTTTTAATACAATGTCTAACGTGGTCATCACCAAACATGCGTAGCACCCTGTAAACCAATCTTGCTAAGAATTTACACATGCCATCTGCCACACACACAGAGAAGAACCTACCGTTGACGGTTTTTCTGTGCTTCTGGTCAAGAAGTTCAAGGACAAACAGTGTGTACAGAGCATCATGTTCAAGAGATGACCGTATGACAGACCGAATGTCGGGGAAGTAAGTTGCACCATCCCAGACAAAACCAGTCTTTACATGTACCCTTCCGGTTGTCATTAGTTTAATAAAACCGTCTTCAACTGATTTTCTGAGCTTTATACCTGTGTCGAAGAAATAATCCTCAAGAAGCCGGTACTTGAATAGACTTCCTTTTGGCAGAACTTCATATAATATGCCGTTGTGCCCTTTGATTAGATTTTCTGTGTGCTCAAACTTATGTTTTCTCATTTACCCTCCGTTGTTGTTTGATGCCTAAATTATTGGTGCCTCTAAAAAACTTTCCTCTTGGTCTAGGTCGGTAGGGGACTCACACATGCAACTGTAGCAAACAAATCCACAGTGAACCGGATGACCACATTTCTTACGTGGCTTTATGGTTATGTTTGACAGCGCAAGGTTTATTGCTTCCATTATATACGCTTTACTGTATTCCTTCATTTTGGACATGCTAAACCCCCATTACACCGTTGGTTATAATAAGCTCATTAGAGCAAGTAAACGTAATTTTCAAACTCTTTTTGTACTGTTCCGTAAGCTTACCAATAAACTCGTAAAACTTATCCTTACCGTCACCCCTGAACACAAATGCACTCACCATACTTTTAACATGAATACCTTTCTTCTCAAGTCCTGCAAGCCCTTGTGCCGATACATTTGATTTAGCAAGGCTACGACCCAGGTGAGCATGAAAAGCCCTGTGAGATGACCAGTACCGCCCCGCTGACTTGGTAAACAGGTCATCTGTCCCACAGATAGCAACACCCATTGATATTTTATCGTCTGATTCTATTTTGCAGACAGTAATAGGCCCGATGCGGGTAAACTCTGTTACGGCTTTTAGTCTTGACAGCCCTTCAGCCTTATCTGTGATAAACTTTAGTTTTTTCGAATATACGTTATTACACATTGTTTTACTCCTTAATATTAAAAGTGTCCCTCAACCAACCCTACCCTTGTTTAGCACCATGTTCTCAGGATTGAAAGTAGCCTCGTAACTCGGATAATAGTCGTCGATATTTCTTGTCCCTACACGAACAACTACCAAGCCTGTTTGTGTATCAATAATCTCCACAACATCGTCGGTTTCACCATATTCACCGTCTGTTTTATACACACAAACAACTTCAATTGGACTGAATGAGTTTTTAACGTCACGTTCAGATACAACAAGCCCTTTCATACAAGACCTGTAGCCGCCTTCAGGGTCTTCTAGTGCCGTATAAACAATACCGTCTAGCCTAAAGTGTATTGCGTTACAGTCAATAATGTCATTACAAAAATTTTTAGACTTTTCAACTCCAAAATCAACACCATCTAATACATGTTTTCCAACTAATTCTTTTAATTCCATAATTTTCTCCTGTAATTTCATCTTATTAAGCGATTCCTTGAATGATTTGGCTGATTCTTTGCTTATCTTGAAGGATTCACCGTTAAAGGTTACGTCGACCTTATCCTGTAATACTTCCCAGTCGTTGCTCTCTAAACACCCCGCCTTATCTCCATTGTTGTATTTTAGGGGTTTTTTTGTTATTGAGTAGTGCTCCACGATTTCTCCGTTAATATCTGCACGTCTACCTATTGTTTCACCAACTTTTGCTTTTGATAATGCTTCGTATGCTTTCATAATTTTCTCCTTAAGATTTATAATACAGTTTGTTTGTATCTCTATTATACCACATATTGACAAAAACTATCCATTTTATTTTTCTATAACAGTTGATACATGGCAGAAAGTTCTACAAAGAACCGCCTTACTTTTATGCGGGGTATCCCAAGCATGATACAAGCTTTGGTGATTGAAGCTTGCGTGGGTTTTCCTGACTCAGTACAGAACAACCTAAATATTGGTTCTGGACAATAAGCAAGCATGTCTAGGAAGATAACCGTGTCTTCACTTAATTCTGATTTGATTGCATCCATAAGGCTGATACGCTCATGATAAAGAATTTCTGGCGGTGTGTGTGTCTTCGGAACGTACCGTTCTTTCGTGCTACCGTTAAACATGCTACTTCCAAAGAAATCGTCAATGTTTTCGTCTGAGTTCACAAGACTTGTGTTGATTGTTGTCATGATTTTCTCCTTAAGGGTTGATTTTAAGTTGTTAGTTGGGAAGTCGGTTTATCTTCCCTTGCAACAGCCAGACCAAAACAAAACCCAAAACAGGCAGCGTTAAATAATGATCCGTTAATCATAAATGGTACGTTCACTAATGCACATATTAAAATAATTACTAAGTCCACGATTTTCTCCTTAATTGGTTTATTTAAAGTAAACAAGTAAATCTTTGATAGTCTTTTTTTCTGAGCTTGACAGTCCGATTGGTTTGACACCACCATCTGTTTCACTGGTAACCCCCACCCACTCTCTAACAGAGTTTTTGTATAGAAAGTACAGCCTATCCTTATACTTATAGAGTATCATTGTTATCACCAACATATATTTTATTACTGTCTTTGTCGTGTGGTCCTGTAAAGCCTTGATCTGTTTCTGATATAATTTTCTCAATAAGTTTTATGAAGCTTGAAATTTCTGAGATAGCTTTTGATTTCTTCTTAGTACCGCTGTCAATATTGTGCAAAACAATACCAATAGCACCACATCTATTCCTATATATGCCAACATTGAGGGGGCACCTTCCTCTTAACCCCATACAGTCATGCGCAAGACAGAACCCACAAGCTTTCCAGTATTCTTGTTCATAACCACCATCCGGTGCATTGTCGTTTTTGACACGGCTTAGAATCTCCTCCCATTTGTGCAGAGATGAGTAATAGTGTTCTAAAATTTCTGGCTTATTCATTTGTTCTCTCCTTAACATCGTATTTACGAAGTTGATTAATGTGTTTATTTTATTACTATACCAGTTATTTCTTTAAAGATTTTAGCATCAAAGTTTGGCAATTTCTTAAAGCTGTTTTTTTCTTTTTCTGTAAGTTTCATATTTTTGCAGGCATCAATAAAGCTATATTCTTTGAGGTATCCTTCTTGACAATAAAATTCTGGGTGCTCGGTTTTTTCTTCATCGGTCATATCTGATTCATTAACCCACACTGTGAGAATAAACTTTTTTTCTAAAACATTAAAAGCATCTGAGTTATACCAATTACTATAACTCCAATCTGAGTCTTTGTTGAAAAGTCTTAATTTTGGCTTGTTTGTGTTAAAAATTCCGCTGTTCCTGTCTCCGCTGTTCATGTCTCCGCTGTTCCTGTCTCCGCTGTTCATGTATCCGCTGTTCATGTATCCGCTGTTCATGTCTCCGCTGTTCCTGTATCCGCTGTTCCTGTCTCCGCTGTTCCTGTCTCCGCTGTTCATGTCTCCGCTGTTCCTGTCTCCGCTGTTCATGTCTCCGCTGTTCCTGTCTCCGCTGTTCCTGTCTCCACTGTTCCTGTGGCCAGTATTATTGGTGCCAGAATTACAAACAACTAAAACCTCTTGCCACGATAATTCTCTTAGTATTTTTATTTTATCCGTACAGATTTTGC
>Ga0208904_1000841_pt1 | contig 22812 bp, 17 predicted proteins | sample AntAceMetag02UKB_FD_184774 | JGI IMG/M metagenome (GOLD analysis project Ga0208904, IMG submission 184774) | Saline lake microbial communities from Ace Lake, Antarctica - Antarctic Ace Lake Metagenome 02UKB (SPAdes) (version 2) | ecosystem: Environmental > Aquatic > Non-marine Saline and...
GTTCGACATCCACATCAACGTGGTTTTGGACAATGCAAAAGAAGTTGAGAACGGAGAACAAACAACAAGTTACGGCTTGACGTTTCTTCGAGGGGACACAATAGTCTTCATCTCACCATCAGCTAACTAAATATGAGCGTTTTGTCCCTTTAATTTCGCAGGGCAACACTTCTCAGAACTTTACAATTAGTGAGAACTCTAAAAAAATCTAAACATTACCATTATTTGTTAGAAACATATATCAATCAAATATATTCATAAGGACCAATATCGTATCCCCCATCCAAAGGTCTAGTAGCTCCATCAAAATCAAAATCAACAATTCCAGATAAATCAAATCCAGTATTAATTGCAGAACTTCCCAATTTAAGTCTAAAATCTTTATTCTCTTCATCCACAAATAAAGGATCGACCCCAAACAAATTATTTCCTTCTAAGGTATTCAATCCTTCATCGAAATAATCATAACCTAAATTTTTATAAATAATATTATTTCTAACCATTACATTATCAGAAACACTCAGCACCCAAATATCTCTCCCCCTATGATTATTATAAACTAAATTATTTACAATATAAGAATCACTTGCCCCCATGTAAATACCACCATAATTTGTATCATAAAGAATATTGTTACTAATTACATTCCCCGTATCCTTGTTATTTACCTCAAGATTATGGTCTACCGAAGACACAATAATACCATACCCTCCAGTATGTACACGTTCACTAGACAAATGATAATAGACCCCACCTGTATTATATACTAAATTTCCATCAATGATTTGGCCACTCAATTCCCTTTCATTACCCGAATCTTCTGAATAAATATGAAAACCATATACTGCATCATGAACAACATTGCCATGATAATAATTGTTCTTCCCCTCCCAAATATAGAATCCATAACCAGAACGAGGAAACCCTAAATCATATATGTGATTATCTAAAAAATTATAATTTTCACCCGACCCGCAAATGCCAAGACCAAAAATATGGTGCACTTCAAGATTTTGTACAGTCACATTATATGAATCAATTATCTCAAACCCGCATCGAGAATCATCAAAACCTGGATAATTCTTGAGTACCGCTAAATCATCACTATCACTCACGTTAAGTTTTCTTAATTCATCGAGAGAAGGATCATTTTCAATTATCTCAAAACCATCTATCAAAATATAATGGCTATCCCTTAAAAAAATCCCGATTCTAGAAGGCAAAGGGCCCTCTAAAAGACCCATATCTATAACAACATTTTCTCCAGGATAGGCTATAAAAGAAATTTTATTCCCCTCAGACCCACTAACCCCAATACTAAATGGATGATACAATCCCTCCCGCACATAAACAGTGTCACCAGGTAACAGACCAGAATCAGATGCAACTTGAATACTACAAAATGGAGTTTTAGGATCTAAAGCTTGTTCTTTAGTAAAACTATCACTACAATCCCCACACAAACCATCGACATCAACATAAACCCCATTATCCTCTAAACTTTCACAAACAGGAATAGCCCTACATGCCCCCGAACTACACCCAGCAAAACAGCTCTCCTTAATCAAACCAACTGTATTACAACTATCATACCAATAAACATCATGATCATAACATCCCAAATAAGAATTTGCAGAACATTCGACATTATTCCCCGGACCAACTCCAGAACTAGTACCCCCATTAAGACTCTCAAAATCTCCACCACTCAAAATACCTTCATCAATCAACTCCGAAATATCAGCCTTACTAAAATCATCCATATCAATCTCACCAGTAACACCTCCAACATCCCCATTACAAAAAACAGGAGCAACAGAAATCTTAGAAAGTCCTCCAGAATAATTACTCAAATTAATATAATACATTTTCCGATTATTAATCTCTGGAATAAATTCTTCATAATGCGAAACCGAATTTCCACCCATAGTAAAAATCAAATCCAAACCACAAGCAGCCCCATCACCACTCCTCTCAACTTGAACAGCAACTAATTTAGCTTCCGAATCCCAAATTGTATAACCCTCACTTGTCACAATATCTAACAGAACATTATCATTAAACCCATTAAGATTATCCTCAATCAACGGCGCAATTCCAAACCAAACAATTCTAACACCTACAACACTAATCAAAATTACCAAAACCGTAGCAACAATCGCAGAAATCCCCTTTTTATTCATTAAATCATTAATGATTAGAGTTATATAAAACTATCAAAACACTCATATAAATAAGGAATATGAAACCAAAGACGCCATGATTCCTTAGGGAACAACTACAACTCAACCGACTCCAAATCCTCAGGAATAACAACATCTTTGAAAACTTCTTTAGCCTCTCCCAATATCATTTTAGGAATGCCTTCATATCTTTGAGACAAATGAATCAAAACCAAAGCCTTAACCTTCGCCTTCTTCGCAATCGTAGCCGCATCCACTGAAGTCAAATGCCCATGCTCCTTAGCAATCTCGGTTTCTTCCTTAGAATAAGTCGCCTCACTAATCAAAACGTCCGAGCCCTTCGCCAACTTCACAACACTAGGAGTCTTCGCAGTATCCATAACAAAAGTAACTTTCCTCGCCGGTTCAACATACATCAATTTCTTCCCATCAACTTTCTTACCATTAATCTCAACAGTTTTCCCTTTAACCAACTCACCAACCAACGGAGAATTAGGAATTTTCATTTTCTTCAACTTATCCCGATCAAGCCGCTTCTTTTCCTTAACAACAAAAGAATATGCAAGTGCAGGACAATTATGCTGAACCTCCACAGCCTCAAGAGAAAACTCATCACTATCTAAAAAAACTCCAGACTCAACTTCTTTCAAAACAATATTAAAATTCCCACCATTCTTCTTATTCACATTCCAATAAAATCCAAGGTATGGAGCAACCATTTCCTGAAAAGCTTTTTTACTTCCCTTAGGTCCATAAATTTGTAACTCGCCTTGATAACCATTCAAATTAAGAGTCTGTAAAAGGCCGGGCAATCCCAAAACATGATCCCCATGCCAATGGCTAATCAAAATCTTCGTAATCTTACATGGATTCAAATGTGCATGTCGAAACTGCCTCTGCGTCCCTTCACCACAATCAACCAAAATGTTCTCAGCCTTATATTTCAAAAGCGTCGCAGGATGACTTCTCCGAGCAGTAGGGATAGACGAACCAGTTCCAAGGAATGTCACATTAATCTTTTCTACCATAAATACAACAAGAAAAACCTCTTTTTATTTCTAACTAAAAGCAGAGGCTGGGATTTGCACCCAGGATCAGCGGGTTGCAGCCGCTTGCCTTACTACTTGGCTACCCCTGCATTCAGGTATTGTTACCTGCGAGCGGTCCTGGCAGGATTTGAACCTGCGACTTCTTCCTTAGAAGGGAAGCACTCTATCCAGGCTGAGTTACAGGACCTTAATAAAATTGCGCTAAAATCGTATATAAAGTTTTGTAATAATCCTTTGTAGTGCCTAACTCTCCATCTTGTAGTGCCTAACAAAAGATTTATATATCTAAATGTAGTGGGTAACTTATGTTCATCGTAAAGAAAGAAATTAAAGGAAAAGATTATTTTTATTTACGAGCAAGCGTTCGTGAAGATGGCAAAGTAAAAGCAAAAACCCTTGCTTATCTCGGCAAAACAAAGAAAGAAGCAGAAGAAAAAGCGAAAGAATATAAACTAAAAATAGAAAAGAAAAATATGGTCAAAGAAATTAAAGTAGAAAAACCAAATAAGGAAAAAAGTGCATTCGCAAGTTTCATTAGTGAATCAGGATTAATCTGGGGTCCCGAACCAGAAATCTATGGTGGTCTCGCAGGATTCTATACTTATGGGCCTCTGGGAAAGCTATTAAAAAATAAGGTAGAAAATTCAGTTAGAAAAATTTTCAATTCAAATGGGCTAAGGGAACTCGAAGGACCAACAGTAGTACCTGATACGGTTTGGAAAGCCTCAGGACATTTAGAAACATTTATGGACAGGACAATAAAATGTTCAAAGTGTGAAGCAATTTTTCGAGCGGATAAAATTGTAGAAGAAAAATTCGATGTAGCTGCAGACGGATGGAGTGATAAAAAAATTCTTGATTTCATAGACGAAAAAGAAATCAAATGCCCTTCATGTAAGGGATTCTTCGAGAAAAAAATAGATACACAAAGTCTAATGATGAAAACTCAAGTTGCCGGCACTGAAGCTTCATTAAGACCTGAAACAGCAACAGTAACATATCTCCCATATCCTCGATTCTATAATTACTTCAAAAAGAAACTTCCAATGGGAGTTTTCCAAATAGGGAAAGCATATAGAAATGAAATATCTCCAAGACAACACGTCCTAAGGGGTCGTGAATTTACACAAGCAGAAGGTCAGCTTTTCGTAGATCCAAAAGAGAAAAACAACTGGGAAAAATTTGAAGAGATTAAAAAAATAAAACTTCCTTTCTGGGATTACAAGGGCCAAGAGGATGAACAAAAACCAAAATCTATGACTATTGAAAATGCGTTAAAAAATAATTTGATAAAAAGTCAGGCCTATGGATGGTGCATCAATTTAGCATACCAATTATACATTGGATTCGGAATACCTGAAGAAAGAATAAGACTAAGGCAACATCATCCAGATGAAAAAGCATTTTACGCAGATGATGCATGGGATGTTGAAATAAACCTAAATGAATACGGATGGACAGAAATGTGTGGGGTACATGATAGAACTGATTATGATTTAACTCAACATTCAAAATTCTCTGGACAAAAACTTGAGGCCACAAGGGAAAATGGAGAAAAATTCACACCACACGTTTTAGAAATTGCCTTCGGAACCGATCGACCCACATATGCATTAATCGATATATTTTACAAAGAGAAAACGGAAGAGGAGGGAAAAACTACATTCAAGTTACCATATCACATGGCACCAATGGAGGTATCTGTTTTCCCGCTAATGAAAAAACCAGAACTACTCGAAGTCGCTAAGGAAGTTAAAGAAGATTTGGAGAGAGAATTCATCGTAGACTACAGCATAACAGGGAGTATAGGTAAAAGATATCTAAGAAGTGCAATAGCTGGAACACCTTACGCGGTAACAATCGATTATGATAGTCTAGAAAATAAAGACGTAACAATCAGAGACAGAGATACAGAAGAACAAAAGAGAATCAATATTTCAGAACTTAAAGACACTCTAAGAAAACTTATCTCTGGAGAAATTAAATTCTCTGAATTATGATAATCCTTAAAATCAAAAGTAAACGAAGTGCGACCGTTCTTTCATGAATTATTAGACGCAGCATAACAATTCTTATATACTCTCTCCCCTAATTAAAAATATGAAAATACCTTACCGAGAAAACCAAATGCCTCCTGGAAAAGAATCAGGAGAAGTGGAATACACCCCATTAGGAGAACAAGATATTTCACATCAGCCAAATTGGTTAGACATTCCAAAAGCCGGCGGCGGAGATCCAGACCTCCAAGATTACTAATTCCCAAAACTTTTATATATCTCTTTATCAATAAATTCTTATGAAAGGGGATAGCACTATCGAAGAACAACTTCCTCCAACACAATCAATACCTATAGCGAAGGCGCCAATTAAACCCGCCCCAGTTCAACCCGAACCAACCCCTAAACCTGTAATACCTACAAAACCTACAGTAGCAAAAACAGCTCCACTAAAACCCTCTACACCCGGAAAACCAAACCCTCCCGTAAATCCCACCCCTGCAGCTCCAATAACCCCTCCAGGAGAACCAAAAAAATCAATTCTCTCACAGGCTTGGTTTTCTGTAGTAATGACAATAATAATTATAAGTTTAATCGCAGGGATTCTTTTTTTAACAATCGGAAATCCTTCCAGTTCCAACGATACTTCAACACCCCCCACAGATGGAGGACAAGAAGGTAATCAATCCCAACCAATTACTTCAGATCCAGGTCAAGACTATAAGGATTTAGACATAGACGTATTCACCTGTGAAGAAATCGTCAAAATGAACAAAGAGATAATCGATAGCTCATGTACCAAAGAAGCGGTTTTCGAAGTAGTTGTAGGAATCGATTACATCAACACCGTATACGCAGACTCTGAAGAAGATGCTTGTATAAACGGTCCCCAAAATTTAATAGACTATGTCCGAAGCAATTGCGGATCCGCAAGCGCAGACGAAATTGAAAACATGACAATAATCGAACCGGTAGCTATAGATCTAATAAATACTTCAAATTCTTCAGACATTTAATTCCCAAAACTCTTATATACTTCTCAAACGTTATCCAAATTAGGTGATGAAAATGAGTAACGTTCTAGCATTCGTATCTATAAAAGGAGGTGTCGGGAAGACAACATTAGCGTTAGAAACAGCCTCGTCATTAGTCAATGATTTTGATAAAAAAGTCCTTTTAGTCGACGCTAATTTTTCAGCACCAAATCTCGGACTTTACTTAGATCTAACAAATGAAACAACTCTCCATGACGCATTATCCGGAACCCTTCTCCACAATGCAATATACGAGTCTCACGGAATCGACGTTGTCCCAGCGTCAATGTATTATCATGACGAAGTTGATCCTTTCAAATTAAAAAAAATTCTGAATAAATTCAAAAGCCGGTACGATTTCATAATCCTCGATTCATCCCCAAACTATGAAGAATTAAAACCAGTTATTGCAGCCGCAGATAAGGTTTTCCTAGTGACTTCTCCAGACAATGTAACGCTAACAACAACCCTAAAGGCAGCAAAGATAGCAAGGGAACAAAATACTCCGGTTGAAGGAATTATCGTAAACCGAATTCGATCACCAAAACATGAATTCAACACTAATGAAATAGAAATAATCTCAGACGTTCCAGTAATGGCAAAAATAAGAGACCACAAAAAAATGGCACAAGCATTAAATTATAAAACCCCCATCACACTCCTAGATTCCACAAACACAATCTCAAAAGAAATCAAACGTTTCGCCTCTGCAATCTGCGGTTCCCCAGAAAAACAAGGATTCTTCCAAAGAATGCTTCCATTTCAAGAAATCCTTCAAAAAGAAAAAGTCAATCGTCAATTCATGCGAGAGAAATTCTACGAAAGTCAAATTTAAGGGACGACCTTAAATCTCAAATTGTAAAGAACCCATAAGATTGAAAAAATAAATATTGCAAAGATTAACAAATAAAATGTCAAATCAATAGTAACTTCCCTATTTGTCTCTCGGATTAATGTAGAAAAAGAATCGCCTAAATCATTAATATCTATGGCCCTGAAGAATTCCCCCCCACTATTAAAAGATAGAGATTTCAAAAAATCTTCATCGACTTTAGAAATTGTATCAAACTCTGTCAAACCACCTTCCTCAGTACCTATCGCAATCGTATGAACTACCAAATTGTTACGATTAATATAACGAGTAATCTGTGGAGCATCTCCAACATTTAATTGTCCGTCGCTAATGAGAATAACAGCCTTAATCTGACGCCCATCAAAAAGTTTATTCGCACTAATCAGAGCATTATAAATATTCGTTCCTTGGATAATCCCAAAATCAATGTTATCAATTGCCATCTTAGTTTTCAATTTAGAAGTATCCAGATTTTGCATGACCAAGGCGTCCCCCGAAAATGCAACAACCCCAACTTCAACTCCTAAGGGCAATAAATCAATAAAATCTTTAGCCGCAGTCTTAGCAGCACTAAGTCTATTTGGAAAAACGTCCACCGTAGACATGCTATCAGAAGTATCGACGGCAATTACATAAGAAAACGAACTCGTATCTATACTAAACATCATAGAAGTTCCTGCCAAAGATAAAACAAGCAAAACCAAAATAGCCAGATTAACATATAAAGCCAAAAAGTTCTTAGAGAAAAATTCCACATCATAAAACCTCTCCATCGCCTCGAAATTCGCAAACAAAACGGCTTTCTTTTTGTTATAAGCAATGCTAAAAAAATACACAAACACAAAAAAAGGAACTAACAAAAGCAACAATAAAAATCTTGGATAAAGAAATAAAAGTTGCATTAGATACGGACTCCCCCCGTAGCCCTAGCCTTTAAAAAAGAAGCTATAGGAATCGCAAAGGATTTATCAGTCGTCAACTCCAACAAATCAATTTTAGATTTCTTAAAAATCTCTTTCATCATTCCTTTCTGCCTAATAACATTTTTCCTATACCTCTCCGCAGCAATAGTCGGATCCAAAACCATTTGTCGTCCCGAATAAGGATCCTGCACCGAAAACTGATAGCTCGTCTCAGGAAGACGTTCATCCATTTGATCTCTAATCATAACTGCCAAAGTCTCATAACGAGCCCCCATCAAACGCAAAGTTTTCTCACTATTTTTACGAGTTTTGATAAAATCCGAAACCAAAATAAAAATAGTGTACGAAGACTTAACACTTCGAAGAACATATTCTATCGCATTATTCAAGTCAAAACCACCACCATAAAAACTTGAATCAGAAAGAAATTTCGTAAAAAGTGCAAACTGATTCTTACCACTAGAAGGATGCAAAATCTTAACGACATCGTCACTAAACATAACAAGACCAATTTTATCTCCTGAATTAACAATCAAATGGCTTAATGCAACAACAAGCTCTGCAACATACTCTGCCTTCAACTTATTCCCCGAACCAAAAAGCATACTATTACTAACATCAACAAGAAAATAAATATTCAAATTCCTCTCCTCCACATATTTTTTAGCCAAAAGATTATTTGATCTTAGCGTTGCCCTCCAATCTATAAGCCCTGCATCATCACTTGGAGAAAAATCACGATAAGAATCAAATTCCAACCCCCTCCCTTGAAACATTACATTATACATAATATTTTTTACAGGAAATCGCTGTAAAGCACTTTCAAATTCAGCAATCTTACGAGGAAAATTAACCACCAACTTTCCCTTTTTCAAAACAGGACTAATACTTTTTGCAAGGATAGGAACCGAAGCTTTTTTCACTACCATACCTAAGGGGCATTGACCTTACTGAGAATATGCTTAATCACACTATCTGTAGAAATCTTCTCTGCCTCAGCCTCGTAATTTAAAATAATCCTATGTCTCAAAACCGGATAAACAACTTTCCGCACATCTTCAGGAGTCACATAATCTCGCCCATTAATAAGAGCCTCTGCCTTTGAAGCAATATGAATTGAAATAGAAGCTCGAGGACTAGCCCCATAAGAAATATAATTTGCCATTTCAAATTCCTTACTACGAGTCTCATTCACAATTTTAATAATATATTCTTCAATAACTTCAGAAGTATAAACCTCCTTAACAAGTTTCTGCAATTCAAGAATCTTTTTAGGAGAAAGAATACTCTTTAAAGGATAATCCTCAAAATCATGAATAGTAATATTTTGATTTAAAATTTTCTTTTCTTCTCCAGGGGTAGGATAACCTATTAACAACTTGAACAAGAATCTGTCCACCTGAGCCTCCGGCAAAGAATAAACTCCACTAACCTCTAAGGGATTCTCCGTCGCCATAACAAAAAACGGACTCTCTAAAGAATAAGTCTTCCTAGCAATAGTTACAGACCGCTCACCCATAGCCTCCAGAAGAGCAGATTGAGTCTTAGGAGGACTTCGATTAATCTCATCAGCTAAAACAAAGTTTGTAAAAATAGGACCTTGAATCATTTCAAATCCTTTGTTAGGAGTATAACTCATAATACCTGTTATATCTGTCGGAAGTAAATCTACAGTAAACTGAATTCTCTTCATATCACATCCCAAAACTTTAGCCATAGACTTAACAATCAAAGTCTTCGCAACACCAGGAACACCCTCGACAAGAACATGTCCATTACAAATAATCGCCCTCAAAATTCCATGGATAACTCCTTGCTGACCAACTACTACCTGGGCCATCTCCTTTTCAATCTCTGCAACAAGATTCTTCACGCGCACAATATCATTTTTTACCATCAGTCACCTCATACATAGTTATCCACTTTATATTTATTAAACCTTACCCTTTTATAAACATAAAAGATAAAACCCGCAAGAAAAATAACTAAAGTCGAAAACGAGATATAATAAAAGTTATCTTTAACAAATCCTGCGACAGGAAATTTAATCTGTTCATTAACAGCAATAGCATCTTCACAAGCCTCGGTAGCCTCTGTAGCCAATCGAAGAGAATTCGAATATTCTCCAAGAGCAAATGCTTCTCGTGCCTCATTTAAAATTTCGGTTAATTCTAAACATTCAGGATTCTCTGCAACGAGTTTCTCAGTAAAAATAAGAATCTGTTCGGCCTCCGTCTCATTCGTCTTCCTCAAATCTATAAAAAATTCTCCCCAATCAGAAAATTTAGGATTCGTAACGTTCGCTAAAATAGTAGCCTTATACCTCCCAGACTTTTGAGTATTTGCAAAAATTCTCATACTGAAATTCTCAGACTGGCCAAATTTCAAACTCTTAATATAATTATCCTCCAAAGAAATTGTAACATCCTCGGAAAATTCATTATTATACCTTACAAAACTACTCAAATCAATTCCATTTAAATCAATCTGCCCATTATTTTGAACCACAAATGGAATATCGATATAATTTTGATTAGAAATTTCAACATCTTGCGGAACGATTAATTTCAATGAATAATGTTTAAGTTTAGTCGTAGTTCCTCCCCCTCCTGAAGTTGGAACTGTAACGGTTGTAGTAGAAGGTGCAGTAAAAGTTACACTAAACGGATCACTAGTCACTGTAGACAAAGAATCATTAGCTAAAATTGTTATTAATTCAGAAACTGCCGAAGTCGCATAAAGTTGCAAGCTCCAATCACTAATAGTTCCATTCCATGGGAGAGAGTCCCCCGCAAGAGAACTTTCCGCCGTTATTTCTGTAGTAGAGGCATTACTAGAAACTGTAAAAGTAACATTCTGTAAATAATAACTGTCTAAATAATCATAATCCTGAATACTGTCTGTTAGAGTAACAGCTATTGGACTAGAAGCGCCATACGTTCCAGAATGACTCCCAAAAGCAACCTTCACAGTCGGAGGAGAATTAGTATGACTCACATTTAATTTAAAAGTAAAGTTCGTCGCAACTGAATCTCTCTGAGTAGAATTAATATTAGTAGTATTTGGATAAACACGAACAGTAAGATTCTTCAAATTACCATATGTCTCGTCGGTATAATTCGGCATAAAAGACCAATTATATTGAGTATTATTTCCTAAGGCACCCAGGGACTCTCTCAATATTAAACCCCCATAATCACAATTCGAACTATTATCATAAGCACAAGTAATTGAATCTACCCAAAACTCATAGGTCAAATTATCTCCAACCGAATGATTCAATGTAAAATTCAAAAGACCTGTAACATTTTCTGTAACATTAAAAACAATATTTTCCGAAGGATAATTTAATGTCTGATTTCCATAAACTGTCAAATAGAAAACTTGATCATCTCCCTGATTATCAGAATCATTAATTGTCACATTGTAGCCCCAAATTCCTGCATGAGATTCATTATTATCCAAATCGAAAGTTACTACCCCTGTAATGTTATTTATTGTTAAATTGGGATAGCCAGTACTTAGGGGATAAATAGAATAATTCAAATCCAATCCTGCCCGATCGTCTTCATCATCCGTCGCATTCACAGTAAAATTAAGATAATCATGAACAGTAATTGTAACATTTTCTATCAAGGTAATATTTGGCGCACTAAGAGTTTCAGAGACGTTTAAATAAAAAGTCCTATTTATCCAATTTCCAGAAGCATCAGTGATATTAATAAAAATAGTATAATTATCTACCTGACTTCCAATAGGAGTAAAACTCCCATTATATTCTGCCCAAGAATCATCAGCTCCACTCATCCCAATAAAAGTAAGATTAAACAAACTCTCTTCAATCCCTGTAGAATTCGTAGAGGTAACATTCACACTTAGTGTTTCATTGTAAAAATTGTCTCTTTGTCCCGAAGGAATTAAAAAATCGTCGTCGTCGATAACAAGAACAAATACTGCTTCAATACCTTCTGAAATATTCTCCCAAGTACCATTCGCAATCAGGTCACCATCATTCATTTTCAAACTATTAATCGTCGGAGTATCTGCGATATTCTGCACAGTAAAATTAAATTGCTTACTAGCATTAAGGTAACTATCGCTCACGATAATCGTAACATTATGATATCCTACATCACAATCCTTTGGAGTAAAGTTAATTATCCCACTCGTCCGATTAAAAGTCGTATCATTCAGCGAACAAAATTCTCCAGAGTTATTAATGAAAAAGAAAGAAAGTGTATCTCCAGAATCCACATCACTAACATTCGCAGAGACATTATAAGTAAACAAAGTTCCTTCAGTAAGATTTGCCGTCGCAGGGTCACTCATGGAATTCCACTCGGGAGCAGACTCATTCAAAATCTCAATAACAAAAATTTGTTCAGCACTATTGTTTACGGGAGATTCCATATCCGTAACAGTAATATTAATTGTATAATTCCCAATTCCCCCATCACCTGAGACGTTATTAAGAACATAATCATAATCCACGCTAACCGTCGAAGTAGTATAATCATCTCCTGCACCAGCTACTGGACTTGTAACACTCACCCAAGAAGTATTAGATGCAAAGGTCAAAACTTCCGCCTTAACAGTCCCATCAAGAATCAGCAAATCCTCGTCAGTCGCATTCACTTCAAAAGTCGTATTCGCATACAAGGCATCCGAACCATTCAAATCACTAATCGCATCCAAGGTAACCGAATATTCAGTATAATTAACATAAACATCAATAAGAGTATAATTACTGGTTCCTGAAGTAGTATCGACAGTACTAAAATTAATTGTATAATTTCCAACATCCGCCTTACCCGGAGTGACAGAGATAGAAACATTGTAATTAAAATTAGAAGCTACAGTCGTATTATCTGCATAAAACCAACTAGCATTATCAGGATTACTAGCATCCCCATTAAAATCTGCATCACTCGAAAGAGTCAGATTATCAGTTTCTCCAGGAGTTGTAACTACAATAGTACAATTAAACTGCGTATCTTGCATAAGCGTGACTCCACTACAATTAGAAGAATCCACCGTCAGCGAAGGAGAAACTGTAAACAAAACCATCTGAGAATAATAGGTCGTCAGATTAGTCGTATTATAAGTCGCATCACAATAATCATGCGGACAAGTTGATGTATTAGCCGCATCCATCACTGAAATATTTGCCCAATAAGTTCCGACATGATCCGCAGTTGGAGTAAAACTAATATTCGAAGTTGTATTGGATAAATAATCGACAGTCAAACTATAATCATTAATTAAATCGCATGACTGATTATTCTCTTCCCCAGTACCTGCACCATGAGTACAATTAGTTTCATTAAAAGTAATATTATAAATCAAAGGATAATGCAATTCCTCATCAAATCCTGTCAAGGTAAAATTTGTTGATTCGCCGGAGGAAAAAATATAACTATCTGCAATTCCAGAAGAAGTAAAATTCGGAGCGTCATTCGTTGCATTGATTATGAAATTCATATAAGCCGTGGGGGCAATAGCCGTATCACTAAGATTTGTAGCTTTAATTGGAATCCGAAACCATCCTGTTTGATTATTATTTGTCGCATTTATTATAAAATTTCCAGTAGTTGAGTTTATAATAGATACCCAAGAAGAAATAATGTCTCCAGTAGAATAAGAATTTGTAGAATCATTTATCCAGTATAATTGTTGCCCAGGAGTAGGACTAATTTCGAATAAGATATCCAAATCCCAAGAGTCCAAATCATCACTTAAGTTATGAAACCAAGTCATATTATCTTCAATAACAGTATAATTTAAACCAGTCTTAGCCCCATCCCATACCGGAGCAGTAGCCATTACAACAACAGCCAACCCCACAACCAAAAGCACAAACATCAAAAACCAATTTCCACGTCCTAAATCATTCATCGTCCACCTCAATCACCATATTTTTTTTATTTACATCAAAACGTATCTTAATCTTTTGTTTTATTTTCAAATCAAGTGTATCGACAATCGCTTTAGGAATCTTAATTCGATGACCTGTCTGAATACTATTATCCTTAAAAATTATTTCAGCCATGCCCTTTTTATACCCTTAAATTACCCATTTAATATCCTTAGAAAGTACTTTAAAAAGTATTTAAACCTTACGCCTCTTACGTCCTTTCCCAACAAAGAAAACATGATAAACAATTTTAATCAATTTGACCAATATAAATATAAGCACAATAACTGAAACAGCCAACAATCCAATTATAAGAAAACTTATGCCACCAAAAGCCTCTTCGGTTTCACACGCATAAGGACACGGGCCGCCACAATCTATCCCAGATTCTCCCTGATTCCTCTGACCATCTGAACAAGTCGCACAAGGCTCACAAGGGCCACCACAATCAACCAACAACTCACAAGAACCATCATGACAATTAGTAATCCCGTCGATACAATTAGGATTTTCAGTAAAATAACAAACCCTCATCTCAGAAGGTCGCGGAACTTTCGGAACAGTGTTATTACAAAGCGCCAAATCTTGACAGCTAGTTATTTGAAACCCACAAAACCTATCATCATATTGATTCTGAGAACAAATCTCTTTAAAATTATAATAATCCTCGGGTGACAAACTTTTTGCAATAAATGACCTATCTACATTTTGACAAACCTTCCAATCATTACAAACCCAGTTCTCCATACAATAACCTGCTAGCGTTCCACCACCACCACTTGGGCCTCCCGAAGAACCTGTAGGAGTAACAGGACAAGCAACATTAGTAACTGTAACATTCCAGGAGGTTAAATTACTAAGTAAACTATCACTGGTTATCGCACTAATATTATAAATTCCTGAAACGCCACAACCCGCAGACCAACTATAAGTATCTGAAGATACATTCTCATTAGATTCTTGTAAAACATCATTAACGTACCAATCCAGATCAGGATAACCGATAGACATATCGGCATCCGAAACACTCGCATTAAAAATAGTCGCAGTAGTTCCTCCGACGCTGAAATTAGAAGTTGAAGGACTATTCCTCACAATCACCGGTCGCCGATTCTCATCAGTAACCGTAAGCGTAAAACTATCACAAACCGATTCGATATCTCCACTTCGCGGAGCACAATAACTAATATTCTCATGAGTGGAATCCAAAGCACTATCATTAACACAGACCGTAGCAGAATAAGTAGTTCCTTCATGACCAACCAAAGGAGTATAATTAACTATCCCGTGAGTACTATTAATAGAAAATAAATTCCCCTCAACAGTAATATTAAACGTAAGACCTCCATCCGCAGTGTCTCCATTTTCTTCATCAGTAACATCCCACTGATAATAAAATGTAGAATTAGAACCATTCAGATAAACTTTGACAGTTTCGAGAGTTTCAGTACTCAGAGGATTAGTAATTACTGGAGGATCATTTACTTCAATAACACTTATATTAGTAACCACAGTATCCGCTCGACTTGTAGGGTCCGTAACCGAAATAGTAGGATTATAATTAGCAATCTGAGATTCTGAAGAAAGTGAAATGGAAACTATTTGAAACAAACTAACATTATATCCTGAAGTTCCAAGAGGTTTTACATAAAAAGTATTATTCGAAGGAACAAGACCTCCAGTCAAGGTCTCCTCATCAACATCACTCGCATTAAATCTATAGTCTAAACGCGTATTCTCACAAACAAGAATCTTCTCATCAATAGGTCCTAGAATGGGACTAGAATCCTCCACATCAACAGTAAAAATAACCTGCTGATTCCTCCAACCAATATCCTCCTCATAAGCATAAACGGTTAATTGGTTCCCCCACCTAACTGCCTCAATCGAAGTATTTGGAGTAAAGGCTTCTTCACTCTTAATAGAAACACTATGTTCCAAATCATAAAGAGAATACTTCCAACCCTTCCCCGCACCAGTATCTACAAAAAAATCTGCACTGACATTCAACGGAAGATTATATCTAAAATCGCTACACTTGGGATGCCCCCCTACCGAACAAGTATAATCGCTTGAAGTAAGAGTAGTATTCAAGGGGGAAGAAATAGTGATAACTCTCGGATTCCCCTCAACATATAACCTAACTATCCCAGTATCAACTGCCCGACCAGTAATCGCCACAGGAGAAAAAGGAATAGAAAAAAAATAAATCGAAACCATATTTAAAAGAACAAAGACACAAACAAACAAAACTAATGCCAAGACCAACACATCCTTTTTTCCCATTAATAAACTAACAAACCCCAATATAAAAAGTTATTTCTTCTTTTTTTTACGAGTCCTTTTAACAAAAATAACAATCCGCCACACCAAAAATACCACAATTAAAAAGAATCCTCCCAAAATTAAAATTAAAGTGTAATCATAATCTAAAACAAGTTTCAAATCAACAACCTCCGAAGTAGTCTCATTCATATAATGCAAAATTATCTCCACCTGAAAATCTTCTGAATCAATATCTGAAGTATCCAAAAAACCCTCTAAGGTCTTGCCCTTCCAAGCTCTCAATTCCCTGACCGGAGTTATAAAACCCGCATCAACGACGCCAACAACATTAACCTCAGCATACAAATCACCAACAAGATTATTATAAAAACTTTCAACCTCAATATTAAATCTTTCTAATTTGTCCTCCCTAAAATCTCGAGAATAATTAACAATCCTTACAAAGAGTTCTCCCAATCTAAAAGGATTCTCATCACGAGCAATCTGTCCCACACCATACTCTCCTGAGAAAATCGCACTATAATTCCCTGGAGAAAGACCCGAACTATCCAATGGAGATTCTATAGTTACTGAAGTCATAGCCTCAACATTTACATCTTCCAAATAAATATTCTCAACCAAACTTCCTTCCTTAAAAATTTGGATTGTAGGACTAAGAGTCACATCTTCCTCTCCCCGATTAAATATCTCCACACTCAAATTAACTATCTCTCCAGCATTTGCATTTGGCGCTTTCAAATCTAATTCCATATACTTTCCAGAATAAAGAACATTAACCTTAATTATTCCTCGAACATCAGAAACAACTCCCATTCCAGAATCTTCTTCGGCAATTTGCAAGGCTCCAACTCGAATACGATTTACTCCCGAAAGATTTAATTCCAAGGGAAGATTTAAAGAAGCGACAACAGTCCCCCCGCCAACAAGCATCTCTTTATCTAACGTCACATACTCTGCTAAATCTCCACTAACATACAAATCAGCTTCGACACCTTCATCGAAACCAAACTCAAACGAAAAATCTTCACTATATCCTGGGGAAAAGTCAATACTATAACTACCCGGTGTCACACTTGCTCCAAAAACCCCGCTACACAAAAAAACCAAAATTCCAAATAAAACAAACCTCTTCATCAAATTAATAGTCATCAGATGTTTTTAAAATTAGGGTTTAAGAAGCATCCTCGTAACCTGCAGTGATAGTGCTAGACAAAACACCAGCATTAGAATTCGAAGGGATTACTAACTTAAAATCAACAGTCACACTTTCATTTATCGCAAGAGAACTACAAACCTCGACCACAGTAGAATTAATATCATAATAAGTTCCAAGAACAAAATCCCCTGCAACAGTACACGCATCATCATCCACATTCGTAACCTTAAATTGATAAGAAGGATCTGTCCCACCAAGAAACTGAGTAGCATTTTTATTCGAGCTAATCTCTAGAGTTGTAACAACATTCCCCTCATTCTTAATCACAAGGCCCTCACTCAGTGAACTCCAATTACCCCTCTCCACATTTCCCGCTGTATCGATAGTCGCATTTGTTTCTCCCGCATCAACCATCCCTGCACCCCAGAAAACATTGTCTGAAGTCATAGTTACATTAACACTCTCTATAACAGTCACATTAACATAACCGCTATCAATAGCATAACCTGTAATTGAGTCCGACCTAACCAAATCCGCCAGCGAACCATAGGTAGAAATCAAACCTCCAATAGAAATAACGATTGCAAGTAAAGCCACAACATTAAGAAAATTATCCCCCTTCATCAAATACACCTCCAGGTTTTTGAACAATTAATTGCACAGTTCCCTGAACTGTCGAATGCTCCGCGGCCGGCTCCTCCCCAGGTTCTTCATCCACACGATCGATCGAAACCTTAATGATAATTGAAATTATCGAAAGAATTATAGCTATAATTAAAAGTATTACCGCAATCCTATTTTTTTTATTCATATTAAAATTTACATTCCACCCTATTTATTATTTATGCAATCTCCTCCGAAGAAGGAAGAACCAAATTATATTTATTAAAACAAGAACGACAATCACGATTATTAAAACAATTATAAGAGTATCCATACCTCCCCCTTTCTCTGCGGAGATAACATAACCTAACCCGACTATAGTCAGATCATTCTTTTCAACCTGGAACTCAAGACTCTGAGTAGAACTCTTATCTCCATATTTAATAGAAACCTCTGTTTCATAATCTCCGACGAGAACACCCGCAGTATCCCAATAAGAAACGAAAACTTGTTTAGCCAAAGCTTCTACATCATAACTCGCTGATTTAAAATCCGAAACAATCTCGCCACGACCATTCATAATCTTCGTCTCAATATACACTCCAGAAATTGGCTCACTCCATTTATTCTCTACCAACATTTCCAACTTCGCAATATCTCCCAGACTAAAATCCTCAACGATAATATCTTGTAACTCTAACTCTTGACTTCCAACACTAAAAGTCCCCTCAAAATTCAAAGTCCCTTCATCATAAATTAAACTCGCGACAGCACGATATTCTCCGATCGGAACATCCGCCCCCCACTTATGAACAATCTCTTTTTTTTCTCCGCTCGGAACCGAAATCTCTTGAGTATTAAAACTCGCAACTTTCTCATTCAACTTATTATAAATATCAACATTCGCTTTCACTGAAGTCAAATCAAACTCACCGGCACTAACAACAGGGAAAATAAAAGTCACATCACCATTTCCATCCGCATTAATAATAGTCATCTTTGAATTCGCATACTTCCCAGGATATTGAACATAAACCTGAAGCTGAGTAATAACCGCCAACGTAGCCCTAACATAAGCCTCGCTAGTCTCACCCCCCCCTGGCAATTCTAAAACAACTATCTCCCCCATATGATTCCCTGGATCAAGTCTCTCAGGTAAATTAACATTGTAGGTAAAGGTTTTTGACCCTTCATTCGCAGAGATAAAAGCCGAAGTCGTCGGGAGATTAATGTATTCTGCCAATTCCCCCTGAACCGCCAAGACCAAATTCATATCCTTCCCCTCAGAATTAAGAACTTCAAAACTTACTTGAGTATTAAGACTAGGAGCGAAATCTACAGTAGTCCTAGCAGGAGTAACTCCCAAAGCACAAACCGAGCTAATCATAAAAACACCTAAAAGCAAAATTAGAAATTTCTTATTCATTGTACCCCCCAATAAATTTATCTCCAACTACACCGACCTCTTCATTGACACCAAGTTTCACACTTTCTACAAGCTCAGTACCATTATAAACATCCACATTCAACCGAACATTTCCTGCATTAAATACTCCATAACCCTCGCCTTCAATCTCTCTCAATTCCAAACTAACTTCAGACCTAATCGTCAGCGTCCTAATCTCACTATCCAAAACACCCATAGCCTTCCAATAATAAGTCCCTGGCTTCAAATCAATCTTCATCCCGTCTGCCACAAGATATTCATCAGGAGAAGTAAAATCCAAATTATCATCAATTAATAATATCTCCGCCTTCTCAATAGAAAATAAAATCTCAGTCTCAGAAGTTTCATAATCATTCAATGGAGCAATAACTCTAGGCTGAACATACCCTACAACAAAAATCAAAACAGCCAAGCTAAGAATAATAATCACCAAATCAATTTTATATACTATTTTCATTTTTATTCTGCCAACCTCGAGTAGAAGACAACCAACGAACTCTTCGACGCAGGCCCTTCATTCGGAGGAACCTCGACACGAACATCAACTTCCGCACTGTCCTTACTATCTGAGTAATTTAATTCTTTAATCGCAACAACCTCCCCAGTAATCGGAATACTAATCCAATCAATTATCGAACCAACCCAACTGAAAGCACCTTCCTCGCCAGAGACATTATCCGCCTTAAATTGAAAGTAACCACTATCTGATGGAGCCAATGCCCATAACGCCGAAGCATTAACACTAATATTCATTAAAACAGTTCCATCATTATTAATCCTAAAAGGGAATGGAGAATCATTAGTAGTATCATTCTCTTCCAACAGACTCATAGAACCAAAGTTCATCGAATCATTCGTAAGACTAAATGTATTTCCTGCAGTGATATTCACAGTCCAATAGTCCGTCCAATCCCCATAAGCCTCCGCATCATAAGCCCTAACAGTCCAATTATAATAATAACCATTATCATAAAGACAACTAAGGTAAGGTGAAGGAATATAACTTGTACCGCTCACATCCTCGTAACGATTATAATCTGAACATCCTCCCCCTCTAGAAAATAGCTCATTAGTAATATTCAATTCATAAGTTATAGTATCACCATCATCATCATCCACACTCCAAGAGAATAATGGAGTTCGATTTGTCGTAGCTGAAGCATCACTTGGAGTCGAAAGAGTCACAACAGGAACATCATTCAAAACGGTAGCATTAGTTGAAACATTCACCCAATTACTATACTGAATCCCATCAAACGTCCTCATCCCACAAGTCCAATTATTATGCTTAGTCGTATTCCCTGAAAGAAGTGTAGAACCGAAACTCGTCCCATTCACATAAGTATTATTAAAGTCCTGGGTCAAATTCAACGTCCCATTCAAATACCATTTCACCGAAACATTCAAAGGACCTCCATCAACATCCGCCAAGACCCCGCTACAAATAATATTCTCCGAAGTAATATTCTCCGTCCCCGAGAAATTAATCCTAGGCTCCGGATCATCTGGAGCAGTAATGTCTGTCGTAATTGTTCGCGTCTCCAAACTATCATTAATATTTCCTACACTATCCTGAGTATACGCATCAAAAGTATAAACCCCATCCACAAGACCAGTATAATTAATAGGAGAATATTTAGAAGACGAATTTGCATAAAGCCCAACAATCTCTTCGACAGATAAACTTCGATTGAAAATGATTACATCATCCATTGTTCCGTTGAAATAAGCCCCAGTATAGATAGGAATACCTAATCCGAATGGAACATCATTATCAAATCCATCATCAAGGATAGCATTTGTCCCACTTTCATCTAATACCCCATCAACATAAATGGTAAAGGTAGTTCCTGCAAGAGTCATTGCAACATGATGCCATAAGCCCTCATTAACAACTATAGTCCCCGCAACCCCTACAGAACTTGCACCTAAATCGAGATTACAAGCTAAACGATTATCATCACTATCTACATAACATTCATACCCCTTGTGAACCCCCCCATCATCCCTCTTAGAAAATATTCTCTGATTATCTGTCGCATCATCCACCATTTTCACCCAAGCAGCAAATGTAAAATTCTCTCCAGCACTTATATCAAAAGGATCATCAGAAAAATTAATATAATCACCATTTCCATCAAAGCTAAATCCTTTTCCTAAATAACCAGAATCTGTCTGCACCGCATTAACAATCGTCCCATTATTTCCACCCAGATAATCCAGCACATGAGTACTATTCACATCATCCATTCTCCACCAGCTCACTAAACTATTATCAAAATTAACAACACTACTAACATTTCCAGTCGCATCAGTCGCCGAAATATTCACAAAGATACTATCAACCGCTTTCATCGAACCAGTCTCATCAGTCCCAACCCCATAAACCGCAGTAGGATTCGTCTCATCAACAGTAAACGTCACGCTATCCAACCCCATATTACCAGCACTATCATTACACCAAACAATCCAAGTATTACTTCCCTGACTACTATTTCCCGAAAGACCTGTCCAATTCACACTCCATGCAACATCTGTATAATTCGTCGCCCCACTGTCAATAGAATACCAACAAGAATCATCTGCATCAGTCACAGTATAATTCAAATCAGTCACATAATTCGGATAAGTCGTCTCAATCGGATAAGCAATCGTCACCGTCGGTGCCGTAGTGTCAATCGAAACCGTCCGAAGTTCCAAACTATCATTCACATTCCCCGACAAATCCTGTGTATAAGCCTTGAAAGGATAATCCCCATTCGCCAAGCCAGTATAATTAATCGCAGTATATTTCGAAGATGTATTCGCATAAATTGCTTGGACTTCTGCTGCAGATAGTGAACGATTAAAGATTAGGACATCATCCATTGTTCCGTTCGCATCAGTATTTGCTGTATTTCCACCTCCAAGATAAGTAGCAGTTGCGGCAGGGAAACCAGTTCCACTAGCAGTACTACAAAGAGAACCATCGATATACAAGGTAGTTCCAACAGTATTATCCCAGGTACCGGCAATATAATACCAAGTATCTGCGACCATTACATGACTACAATCATCTCCATGAACCAGATCACTAGTCCCACCAGGTCTCCAAGCCAATTCCCCATCAGAATATATCCACATTTCCCAATCATTTCCATCAGCAGCATTATCAAAAATAGAATTATAATCATACATCTTAGCAGGATTATACCATAATGAAAAGGAACCCTGAGTTTCATCTATAACATCTCCAACATTCACATAATCCCCATCCCCATCAAATTCAAATCCCTTTCCTAATTTACCGGCATCAGTCTGAACAGCACCTGTAACACTACCATTATTCACACCAAGATAATCAGAAACCTTTGTGACACCGACCTCC